>ERZ825670.610-NODE-610-length-46461-cov-4.847434_pt1 | contig 46461 bp, 46 predicted proteins | sample MGYA00519929_ERZ825670 | MGnify/ENA primary metagenome ERZ825670 (study PRJEB31778, sample SAMEA3449207) | human gut metagenome | biome: human gut; feature: human-associated habitat; material: faeces | place: United Kingdom | collected 2010/2012 ...
ATCCTGAATTATCTCTTATATATTCATTGAATAGATTTAGGATACAAGTGTAGTTAGAATTTATTTCAACGAGGTATTTTTGTGAATTTTCTTTTTCTAGTGAGTTATTAATTGATTCTATCATTTCGGTTATATTTTTAAGATTTTTAATGTCATTTTGATTATTATTCTTATTATTCTTATTATTCTTTTTATTTCTATTATTTCTATTGTTATTACTATTCTTATTATTGTCAAGGGGAGCTATTTTTATAGCTAAATCTAACATTTTGTTAATTTTATTTAATGAATCTGAAAGGGGATTGGGTTTAAACTTACCTTGTATTTCTACAAAATCATAAATTCTTAATTGATTCCAACTTTCTTCATCGTCAAGTGTTTTAACTAATTTTTTCTCATGAAGTTTACTTAGTAGTTTATTCATCATTGACCCATAGGTATAATATTTTTCAATTTCAGAAGCATTACTTGAACTATTAGTGTCATTTTTTGTTTTTCCAAATCCTAAATTAAAAAATTGACCAAAACCAAATCCTACATTTTTATTATTAGAAGTATTATGTTCATTTTGTTCTGATGTTGTAAATTTATTAACTGTACTAAAACCATCTTCTAAAGATGCTAATAAATCTAGTAATAAATTGATATCTAAATATATTGGAATATTGTATTCTATAGTATCACCTTTTTTCTTTGATTAATCTAAGTTTTTGAATAGATTTATATAAATTTTTTGTAAGAGCATTTGTTAAGTAATATTTTAGATGTCGTATAAGAAATTAATTGTATTTAGTGGATACTGCAACAATTCGTTTGTTTAATTTACTTTTTCATGGTTATTAAATCTCAAAAAGAAAATATTAATATTTATTAGTTAATTAGTAAGTGATGTGGTGGTTTTTTACATCATAAACTGTCAGAAAACTTGGTAGTTTTCATCTATTTTTGATAGGTAACCCACACGATTTTAAGTGGCCTTCTAATGGAAGTATGTCATGTTCATTGTTTTTTTCAATTTTATTTCCACAATTCATACAAAAATTGTCGCTTTCTTCAATTGATGTTCCACAGTTATTACATTTAACCATATTACCACACACTATGTGATTTTTTAATTTTTTAATTTAATATATTTTGTTTATTTTTATTCGTATAATCTCAAATTTTATATAATAGGTATTTCCAATTATTTAGTAAAGGTGATAATATGCTTTCTAATAATATGGAATTAGAATTAAATAAACAAGTAAATGCAGAATTGTATTCTGGATATCTCTATTTGTCAATGGCTTCTTATTTTGAAGATGAAGATTTGCCGGGTTTTGCAAATTGGATGAGAGTACAAGCTCAGGAAGAACTGGAACATGGAATGAAAATCTATGACTATATAATTAGGAGAGGAGCTTCTGTTACTTTGGAAGCTATTGAAGGACCTCAAACTAAATGGGACTCTCCATTAGCTGCATTTGAACATGTATTATCTCATGAACAAACTGTAACTGGTCTTATTAATAATTTAGTTGATATTGCTATTACAGAAAAAGATCATGCTACCAATAATTTCCTGCAATGGTTTGTTGAAGAACAAGTTGAAGAGGAAGAAAATGCAATGGAATTGGTAGGTAAAGTAAAAAGAGCACAAAATTCTGTTGATTTGATGTATACACTTGACAGTGAACTTGCTAGCCGTGTTTACACTCCACCAGCAGATAATGAAAATTAAAAAGGTAATATTTTACCTTTTTTTATAAGTTATAGACTTCCTCTGGAGGTACTATAACTATTTCATTTTTAATTAAAGCATCTATTAATGCATCTAAATTATCTGTATGCAAAAGTAAGATTGCTTTATCTTTTTTATCATGAGTAAATGCATATAAATACTCTAAATCTAAGTTATTTTCTTTTATAGTTTTTAAAACAGATGACAATCCGCCAGGTGAATCTGTCATTTCAATAGCTACTATGTCAGTTGTTTTGACCAGATAGTTTTCTTCAAGTACTTTTTCTCCTTTTTGAGGATTATCTACTACAACTCTTAAAATACCAAAATCAGAAGTATCTGCAAGTGAAAGAGCTCTTATATTTATATCATTTTCAGATAAAGTTTCAAGAGCATCATATAAGCTTCCTTTTTTGTTTTGCAAGAATATTGATAATTGTTTTACTTTCATACTGTTCATTTTAATCCCCTTAATGTAAATTTCTTTTATCTATAACTCTTTTAGCTTTTCCTTCATATCTTGGAAGGCTTTTTGGTTCAACTAATGTTACTTTTACTCTTATTCCAGTTTCATTTTCAATAGATTTGGCTATTTTGCTTTGAATATTAACCATTTCCTTTACTCCATCAAAGAAAAGGTTTTTAGAAGCTTCCACTTTTACTTCTATTTGGTCTAAAGTTCCAGGTCTTGTAACTATAATTAAATAATGAGGCTCTACATCACCTACTTTAAGTAATGCTTTTTCTATTTGAGATGGGAATATAGCTACTCCTTTTACTTTAATCATATCATCTGCTCTGCCGGTTATTCTGCTCATTCTTGCACTGGTTCTTCCGCATTCACATGGTTCGTAGTTAAGTGAAGTTAAGTCTTTTGTTCTAAATCTGATTATCGGCATTCCTTCTCTTTCAAGGTTTGTTAATACAAGTTCTCCTTTCTGATTTTCTCCTAAGGTTTTGCCGGTTGCTGAATCAATTATTTCGGGATAGTAAATATCTTCAGCTATATGCAATCCTTTTTGAGCACTGCATTCCATTCCTACACCGGGTCCCATAAGTTCAGTTAATCCGTAAATGTTGTATGCAGGTGCTCCAAAGAGATTTTCTAGTTTTTGTCTGATTTCTTCACTCCACATTTCAGCTCCAAATCCGATAGCTTTAAGATTCATATCTTTGGGATTGATTCCGTCATCTTCAGCTACTTCAGCCAAATGAATTCCGTAAGATGGTGTTGCAATCAAACAGGTTACTCCAAAGTCTTTCATTATTTCGATTTGTCTTCTGGTCTGTCCTGTTGATATAGGCACTATTGTTGCTCCAACTTTATGTGATCCGTAATGAACACCAAATCCGCCAGTAAATAATCCGTATCCATGAGTATTTTGGATAATGTCATTTTCACCGATGCCCATCATTCCCAAACCTCTTGCAGTTGTTTCTGCCCAGGTATCCAAGTCTTTTTTGGTATATCCTGATACTACAGGTTTTCCGGTAGTTCCTGAAGAGGAATGTATTTCTTTTATGTCTTTCATATCAACTGCAAAAAGACCATAAGGATAGCTTTCTCTTAAATCATCTTTTGTGATGAACGGTAATTTTTCTATATCTTTTAAAGTTTCAATATCTTCAGGGAAAACTTCATATGCTGTATATTTTTTATTGTAATATGGAATTTTGTCAAAAGCTCGTTTTACTGTTTTTTGAAGCTTTTTCAATTGTAGTTCTTCAAGTTCTTCCCTTGGCATACATTCGATTTTCTCATTCCAAAACATAAATTGGCCTCATTTTATTTTTAATAATATTATATTATGTTTTATTAGCTTTAAATATATTTTTTATTGAATATTATACATTTTTAAAATAAATTTTATATACTTTAAAGTAGAAATGGTTATGTGTAATTAATTTGTTATTGATTATATCGAGGAAATTAATATGGATATGATGAGTGTATTATGGCAATTTGGTGTATTGGCGGCTGTAATCATTTTTGGGATAAAAATTGGTTTAGCATCCGGTCTTGCTAACTTGTCAAAAAAATTATTCGCAGGTATCTGTATAGGTTATGGTGGTGGTGTTTTATTATGTACATATATTGCATCATTCTTTGCCGAACAGATTACTGAAGCTATTTATAGTTACAATACTGTTTTTTACATAATCATGGCATCTATTATGATTATTGCAGGATTATTTACTATAAGAGAATGGAAAGTTCATGATAAAAATACAACTACTGCTACCTGTTTAGCTGTTGTTGCTCCTTGTCCATGTTGTTTTGGATCAATTATTGCTTCTGTTTTAATTGTAGCACCAACTATAGGTTTTGGATTTAAAAAACTTAGTATAGTTGTTGCGGTTGCTTTAATGATTGTAATGATTGTTACTTATTTTGCATCAAATATAATCGTTAAATTAACTGATAAACCATATCCGATTATATTGGGAAACTTCATGTTATTTTTAGGTGCTTATTTCTTATTGTCTGCTATTGTAATACCAAGTATTGCTCAAGCAATGCAGGGGCATTTTGGCGGAGTAACTATGATTAGTTCTCAATCTTTAATTGCTATTTTGGTTGCTTTAGCAGCATTAGTAATTGTAGGTGTAGTTTTATATAAAAGGAGCGATAATCTCTTAAAATAAGATTTAGGTGATATTAAATGAGTTCAATACCTGGTACAGAATATTTAAGCGGAGCTTTAAATGTTATATCTCAAAGTTTAACAATTCCTGTAATGGTTTTATTATTAATAATTGCTATTATTTCTGTTATTGCTTTAGGTGGATTTATATCTGAATACACATCAATGAAAAAAGTAGGTGTCGGAAAAATAAGGGATTTAATATTTAAAATTAATACAGCAAGTTCTATTGATGATTTAATGAATGTTATATCTGGTTCTGATATTCCAAAATCTCAAAAGAAAGTTTTAACTGAGATTGCAAAATCAGAAGCACTAGATAGTGATTCCAGAGAAGCTTTAGCTCGTAAATTAGTAGAACATGAAGAAGAAAAAATTGATAAAAGTTTAAGAAATACAGATATTATTACCCGTGTCGGACCAACATTAGGGTTAATGGGTACTTTAATTCCATTAGGTCCTGGTCTTGCAGCATTAGGTGCTGGGGATGTAAATACCCTTGCAGATGCATTAACTATTGCATTTGATACTACTGTTGTAGGTATTGGTTCCGGTGCGTTATGTTATTTCATCTCTAAAATTAGAAGAGGTTGGTATGACCAATATCTTTCTGATTTAGATGCATTATCTGATGCAGTTCTTTTTTTCATGAATAAACAGTGATTTTATGGTTAGAAGAAAACAGAGAAGGAGAAGAGCTTCTGATGATGACATAGATCCTATGGCAGGTACAACAAACCTTGTTGATGCAATGCTTGTTCTTGCATTAGGTTTTTTAATATTTGTTGTAATTAGTTGGAATATGCAAAGTGTTATTTTTTCCGACATGAGCCAAGACCAAAAGCAGCAAGTTATGGATTCTATGAAACAGGTTTCAGAAGTTACTCAAGGTCAAGAATTAAATGATACTCCAGACACATCTCAAAGTTCTGGACAAGGTTTTACTGAGCTGGGAAAAGTCTATAAAGATCCATCGTCAGGGAAACTGATTATGGTAGAAGGTTAATCCTTCTACATTTAAATTCTTTTTTTTTAAAATTTTATTTATCAGTATTTCTTTAAACATTTTTACATAAAAATTAAGCAATATTTTCTTCTTATTCTATCAGCAGCATAAACATAATAAATTATAAATACTCAATCAATTAAATAAAATAAGATAAGGTGATTAAGTAATGGAATTTTGTCCTGAATGCGGAGCTATATTACTTCCTATGAATAAAAAATTAAAATGCAAGTGCGGATATGAAAAATCTTTATCTGATGAAGTTAAAGACCAGTATGAAGTTAAGGGAGAAACAAATCCTAAAGCAGAAGTAATAGTTACTGATAATAAGAATGTAGCATTGCCTACTACAACAATTACCTGTTATAAATGTGGCGGAACTAAAGGTTACTGGTGGACAGTACAAACAAGGTCTGCAGATGAAGCTCCAACAAACTTTATCCGATGTGCAAAATGCGGAAACACATGGAGATCCTCTAACTAATTTTTTAAATATTATTAGGTATAAACTATTATACTATGAAAATGCTTCAGAAGACATTAAGGTCAGTTGTAGATAATCCCAAACATATTTTCAAACTAGCTGTTCAGGGAATATTTGTAGGTATTTTTGCCGGAATAATGGTCTGTTTATACAGATTTCTTTTATATTCCTCAGAAAGTATTTTAAGAAATTTTTTGGAATTCATTAATGGAAATATTTTTTTAATTATACTTTGGTTTATTATATTAACTATTTTAGGATTATTTACAGCTTTTTTAGTAAAATGGGAACCTGATAGTATTGGCAGTGGTATTCCTCAAATCAATGCAGAGGTTAAAGGTTTTTTAAACACTAACTGGCTGAAAATTTTAACAGCTAAGATTAGTGCAGGTGTTTTAACAGCACTTGGAGGTTTGTCTTTAGGTCCTGAAGGTCCTTCTGTTCAAATAGGAGGAATGGCCGGAAAGGGAATCTCAAGAATTTTTAAAGAATCAAGAACAGATGAACTGAGACTTATTTTAGCCGGTTCAACTGTAGGTATTACAGCTGCTTTTAATGCTCCGTTAGCAGGAGTAATTTTTATAATTGAAGAAATCAATCACAGTTTTGATAAAACGTTAATTTTTATAGCACTGACTGCATCTGTTGTTGCTGATTTTATATCCAAATCCTTTTTTGGACAGGCAACAGTTCTGAATTTCCCATTACATAATCTTCCACTATCATCTTACTGGCTTTTGATTGTTTTAGGTTTGCTTTTAGGTATTTTAGGTTATGTTTATAATGTTGGAATGATCAGGGCAAATGACAGATTGGCTAAACTCTCGAATGTTCCACTTGAAATTAAATTCGTATGTGTATTTTTAATATCAGGTGTTGTAGCATTGTTTATTCCTGAAATCTTGGATGGAGGACATTTTATGTTAAATATGCTTGATGTAGCTATTCCGTCATTGGGTATTTTGATATTTTTACTTGTAGCTAAGTATCTTTTTTCAGTAGTTTCCTTTTCAACCGGAACTCCTGGAGGAATATTTTTACCGCTTTTAGTTTTAGGAGCATTTATTGGAGCTATTTTTGGTTCTGTTGTAATTCCGATTTTTGGTCTTGAAAGCTATCTGATATACAAGTTTATTGTTATTTCAATGGCTGGCTTTTTTGCAGCTACTGTAAGATCTCCAATTACAGGTGTTGTTTTGCTCTCTGAGATGTGCGGGTCAACAGAATCATTAGTAGCTATGCTGATAGTAGCTATTATTGCATATGCAGTTCCTATGCTGCTGAATAACCGCCCGATTTATGAGTCTTTATTTGAAAGATTACTGGCTAAAAACAGTCATGATTTTATAAAAGACCATTCAAAGCATATTTTGTCAGAATATGTTGTTCCTTCAGGCTGGATTTATATAGGTAAGCCAATTAAGGAAATTCCTTTTCCTAAAGGCTGTATTGTAGTTTCAGTTACAAGAAATGGTGAATATATACTGGCTGATGAGAATATTACTATAAGTTATGCAGATCAGATTCATATGCTGATGGACAGTAAAACTTATCCTTTTAAAAATGATGAAATGGGTGAATTAATGAGTAAGGTGATATAGTGAATCCGATATTTAAAAGAAAAAGCATCAGAAATTTTAGTGATGATGAAGTCAGTACTGATAAAATAAAAAATTTAATCAGAGCAGGAATGCAGGCTCCTTCAGCTTTTAATTCTCAGCCATGGGAATTTATTATTGTATCTGATAAAGAGGATTTAAAAGCTGTTTCTAAAATGAGCAGATATGCAAGACCAGCTGAAAATGCTCAAAAACTGATTATTGTTTTGGGAAATACAACAAAAGATAATGTTGTAATGCCTATGATTCAGCAGGATCTGTCTGCCTGTACACAAAATATATTGCTTCAGGCAGTTGCTGAGGGTCTTGGTGCAGTCTGGTTGGGATTTTACCCAATTGAAGATAGAGTAGATAGTTTAAGACAGTATTTTAATATTCCAGATTATATTATTCCATTTTCAGTAATAGCTATTGGTTATCCTAAAGAAGATAAAGAACCTGAAAGCAGATATGATGAATCTAAAATTCATTTAGGTAAATATTAATAGTAATAAAAATATATTTTATTTTAGTAAATTATGAGGTTAAATAATGGTAAGTGTAAACTTAGAAGCTAAAAAAACCGTAGATGTAATGATTGAAAAACAAGATGAATTAAACATTGCTGTTAGTCAATTGTCAAATGGTGCTACAATTATTGATTGTGGTGTAAATGTTGATGGAAGTTTCAAAGCAGGTGAACTTTACACTAAAGTTTGTCTTGGTGGTCTTGCTGATGTTGGAATTTCTATTCCTGGTGATTTATCTGAAAAATTCGCTCTTCCTTCAGTAAAAATTAAAACAGATTCTCCAGCTATTTCCACATTAGGATCTCAAAAAGCAGGATGGTCTGTATCTGTAGGAGATTTCTTTGCACTTGGTTCAGGTCCTGCTAGAGCAATCTGTAAAAAACCGGCTGAAACCTATGAAGAAATTGGTTATGAAGACACAGAAGCTGATTTAGCTATTTTAACTTTAGAAGCTGATGTATTGCCTGGTGAAGATGTTGCACAATACATTGCTGATGAATGTAATGTGGATGTTAAAGATGTTTATTTACTTGTAGCTCCTACCTCTTCTCTTGTTGGTTCTATCCAAATTTCCGGAAGGGTTGTTGAAAACGGAACCTACAAAATGTTGGAAGCTATTAAATTTGATGTAACTAAAGTAAAACATGCTGCAGGTATTGCTCCTATTGCACCAATTGACCCTGACGGACTTAAAGCTATGGGTAAAACTAACGATGCAGTTTTATTTGGTGGAAGAACTTACTACTATGTTGAATCTGATGAAAATGATGATATAGCTGATGTTGCAGCTAAATTACCTTCATCTGCAGCTGACGGATATGGTAAACCATTCTTCGATGTATTTAAAGAAGCTGAATTTGACTTCTACAAAATCGACAAAGGAATGTTTGCTCCTGCAGAAGTAGTTATTAATGATTTAACTACTGGTAAAGTCTACAAAGAAGGATATGTAAACGTAGATTTACTTAAAAAATCCTTTGGTGTAGATAACTAAATTTAATTATCTTTAATTAGATAATTTTTTCTTCTTTTTTTATTTTTAGCTTTTGTTTTATTGTATCAGTGCAGCGGTTTGTTGAATTTTTAGGTAACTGCTTTATCATTATTTAAAACCCATTGCATTTTTTTAAGTTTCTTTAATATTTTATACAATATGTTTAAATAGTTATTTTTCAATAAATATATATTAACTCTTAATTGGAGTGTTTTTCATGTAAATTACTTGGAAAGGAGGTATTTAAAATGAGTTTAACTGAGATTTTTACTGATTCTTTAAAATATCCATTTTCAGATATGACTAAGTTTTGTATACTTGGAGTTATAATGGCTATATCTTCATTAGGTTCTTTGGATCTTGGAAATGAAACCCTTACTTTAATTTTAGGTATTATAGGTTTTATAGCTTCTATTATAGCTGGCGGATATGGTGTAAGTATTGTAAAAAATGCTATTATAAGATCTGATGAAATTCCTGATTTTGATTTGCAGACAAATTTGATTGATGGAATAAAAATGATAATACTAGCTATTGTATACTATATCATTCCATTTATAATTACTGTTATTATAGCTTTTGCATCTGGTTTCTTTAATCAGATTATGGAAGTTATGGCTTATGCTTCTCAATACGGACCTGATTTTGTAAATATGGTTCCTGAAGATGTTGCTATGTCTTTAGTAAGTTCTGCAGCAATAACTGTTATTATAGGTATTGTTTTATTTGTTATTTTCACATTATTGTTATATATGGGTGTCTGCAGATTGGCTAAATATAACAGTTTGTCTGAAGGTGTAGATATTCCTGAAGCAGCTCGTGATTTAAAAAGGATAGGTATTGGTAAAATTATAGGATGGATGGTTTTATTAATTGTAATTATATCTATTATTACTTTTATTAGTATGATTCTTACATCAATTCCATATATCGGTGTTTTAATTTCAGCATTTTTAGTTTCAACATATAATTTATTTATTGCATACAGATCAGTTGGTTTATTATATTCATATATAGAATAAAACCAATTTTTTTCTTTTTTTGATGATTAATTTAAATAGTTAATTAGCAATAATATTTCATTGGAGAGTGTTTTAGATGAATATAAGTGAGATTTTTAGTGATTCATTTAAATATCCAATTATCGATATTAAAAAATTTGCAATTTTTGGTATTATTGTTGTTTTAGCTACTCTTAATGTTTCAGTAGCTAACAGTTCAGTTTTGCAGATAATTTTAAATGTTGTTTCTTTTGTTGCAATTATTTTAGTTTTAGGTTATGGATTGGATGTTGTGAAATATGGATTTAAGCAGGCTAATGAGTTACCTGATTTTGATTTTAAAACAGGTTTTGTCAATGGTTTAAAACTCTTTGTAATTCAGTTCTGTTACTTGATAGTTCCATTAATTCTTATATATATTACGGCTTATTTATCAGGATTTTTACAGTCTTTAGCTGGAATAATGAAATCATATTATGAAACTGGAATGTATTCAATTTCAAATTCATTTTTAACTTCAATGGCAGTTACATTTATTATAGCAGTTGTACTTTCTATAGTTTTCATGTTATTTGCTAATATTGGAATGGCCAGACTGGCTAAATATGATGATATTTTTGAAGCAGTGAATCTTTCTAAAGTTTTTAAAGATTTAAAAAAGATAGGAATAGCTAAAAGCATCGGATGGTTAATTGTATTGATGATTGTTGGTTTTATTATAATCCTTATTGGAGTTGGAATTTCAATGATTATCCCATTTGCCGGTTCAATTATTGCTTCATTTATTGTTTTATCTTATTTCTATTTATTTTATTACAGATGTGTCGGTTTATTATATTCAAATATATAAACCATTTATTTTTTTATCTAAAATTTAATATAGCTTTACTATTAAATATTTACATACGGAACTTTTTATTTTTAAGAGGTTGTTAATATGAATTTAGGGGAAAATATTAAAAAATCATTTTTATATCCGTTATGTGACTATAACAAGTTTGCAATGCTTGGAGTTTTAACTGTTTTTTCTTTTTTAAGTTCAATTTGCTCTTCATTTGGTGCGGATAATCCGTGGGTAGTTATTGTAGCTACTTTAATTGGAGGTATAATTTCAATGTATCTTACAGGTTATTCTGTTTCTGTAATCAAATGTGGGATTAATGTTAAAGAGGAAATTCCTGATTTTAAAGTAGGTAGAGATATTTTAAACTTTTTCAAATATCTTGTTATAGGTTTAGTTTATACAATTATTCCGTTAATTATTATTTTTATTACAGTTTTTGGAACTGGGATATTGGAAATATGGACTAATATAGCTCCTTATATTCAGTATGGAAATGCAGATATTCCGCCAGCATTGCTTTCCAGTTTCATGTTTGCTGTTTTCATTACATTTTCAGTAACTGTTATTGTTTTGGTTATTCAAATAATTTTTACTAATTTGGGAATTGCAAGAATGTTAGCTAACAACAGTATAACTGACGGTTTGGACTTATTTGAAGTTTTTAATGATATTGGAAAAATAGGCTGGTTTAAAACTGTCGGATGGTTTATTGTAATATGTGTTTTAGATATGATATTTTTTATAATTTCAGTAGGAATAATGCTTATTCCATATGTTGGAGTTATTATATCCGCATTTTTCATGTTAACATTTACAAGATTATTTAATTCATATTCAGTAGGTTTATTATATTCTGATGCTTATAAAATCAATAAAAATCAGGAGAATATTAAAGATAATGTTTTAGAAGATACTTCAAAGGCTGAAAAGACTGATGTTTTAGAGGAATATGAAAAAATTATTGAAGGTAAAAAGGAAGATACAATAGACAGTATGTATGGTGAAAAAGATGAGTAAAAAAGTAGTTATATTACATGGCAGTCCCCGTGTAAGTGGAAATAGTGATATATTAGCTAAAGAATTTAAAAAAGGAGCAGAAGATGCTGGAAATGAAGTTAAAAAAATTTCATTTCCAATGAGATTTATTAATTATTGTAAAGGTTGTTTAGGCTGTGTATCTTCTGGAGAATGTGTTATTCATGATGATATGTCAGGGATTTTGGAAGATATGGCAGATGCAGATGTTATTGTATTTGCAAGTCCTATTTATTTTAATACAATTAGCGGACAAATGAAAACAATGATTGACAGATTAACTCCGAAAGCTAAACAGTTATGTGATAAAGATTATTATTTCTTATTTTCAGCAGCTAGTGATGATCAAAAATCATTGGAACCTGCAGTTTGTGAATTGAGAGGATTTTTAAATTGCATTGGTGTTGAATCTGAAAAAGGCATTGTTTTTGGTTTAAATGCTGAAAGTGAAGGTGAAATTAACCATAATGAAAATGCTTTAAAGCAAGCTTTTGAATTTGGAAAAAACATTTAATTTGTGATTAATTTCACATTTATTTACTATTTTTAACTTCACTTTACTGTTTTTTTTAAGATAGTATTAAATATTGTTTAAAACATATTATGTAATAAGGTGAAGTAAATGAAATTTAAAATAACCATTAATGATAATGAGTATCATGCAGATATGGTGGATTGTGAGTTAGTAAATCAGATAGCTGACATGTGTCCTTTTGAAAGTACTTATAAACAGCATCTTCATCATGAATATTTTACTAAATTGCCAAGTACTGTTAATGATGAAGGATGTCCACTAACTACATCTATTTTAAAAAATAAAATATATTATTATCAAAAATGGAACTCACTTGTTATTGTTTACGAAGATGCTAATGTTAGTCCTTATGAATTAAGTTATATTGGTGAATTTGAGGAAGACGTTAGTGAATATCTTCAGGAAATGGGAAGAAACATCTTTGTTGAAGTAGATGCAGAATAATTTCTATTTAAAAAGCTATATTATCTATGTTTCATATAAATACTATGTAATATGGTGATTTTTTATGGAGATTACTCTAAATTTAAAAACAATTTCTACAATTGTAGCTGTTATAGCTGTAATTATTGGTATAATTGAAGGGTTAAATGTTTTTAGTTTATCTGGGCTGGTTCCGGATTTTGTATTTTACGGATCTTTAGCAATAATTATAGCTATTTTAGGTCTTTTGGGAGTTTATATTTCTAAAATGGATATTAGAATAGCTGCAATTCAATATATAATTATTGGTCTTGGTCTTTTTATAACTATTGGTTATTATGGCGTAATTGGCTGTGTTATATTTGTTGTTGCTGGTGTTTTAGCAATTGTTGAATATATGCAAACTAAAGAGGAAGTTACAACAGATAAAAAGCTTTTTTTAATTCCTGTTTTAACTATTATCATAATTGTTTTATTTTTACTTGTTAGTGTTGGTTTAGGCATTTTAGATAGTATGGCTGCTTCAGATTCTGTATCTTTTAGTGATTTAAGTGCATCTATATCTAATGAATACGGCACCACTTCTGGTGATTTAACTGGAACATTAAATGTTGATAAAGACTTTGATTATTTGGAAGTTAAAGTTAGTTTTTATAATTCTAATAATTTAACACTATATGAATCATATGCTTATAATGGAAATAATGTTCATCCAGGCAAATATTCAATTGATGCATTTTATTTTGGAAATGAAATCCCTACAAAAGCAGTAATTGAAGTATATAATGAGATTAATAGTGATCCGATTTATACTCAAAATGTAAATATTAATTAGGTGTTATCTGATTAAAGATAACACTTTTTTTATTCTTCTATTGGTTCATAAATAAGACCGATTCCACGTGTTTTAAATAATTCAGTTAATGCAATTATCAGTGTAAATATAAGATTTGTAATAATAAACATTGCCCACCAGAGAGGTTCTGGTGATGTTAGTGTATTTATTCCTGAAGTTCCGATAATCATCATAGCTATCATGGTGATTGTAAACAGTACAAATGCAATTACACATTCTATTACTGTTAATCCAATGTAAAATAAAATATATCTGGCAGGACCTATTGTTAAGATTACTTCTTTTATTTCTTTAAAGTCAAATGCTTTTTTAAAGTTATTATGAGCAGCCATATTTGACAGGCTTATGAAACTTACAAAATATAATATGATTCCCAATATTATGGATATGATTGCTCCTGCCGTTCCGATTATTCCTCCGGAGATGTGATTTAAAAATGCTATATTGCTAACAGCTAATATTATTATAGGAATTGCAAAGTATATGAATTTAACAAGAAATACTTTTGCTCCGTTTATTAACATTTCCTTTAAGTTATTGAATTCAGGCACTTTATCTGTTCCATTAATCATTCCGCGGGTGGAGATTTCTAGTATTTTGTATTCATATCCTAAAAATAAAAATCCGGGGATTAATGTAAGTACTGCCGGTACAATTAAACTGGCAAATTTTAAATTTAAATTTGCATTCTGATAATGGATTAATATTAAGAGATATGTCATCCATAGGATAAATATTGAAAATAATGTTAGTCCAAAGTAAAACAGTGATTTTGAGTTTTTTATTGAGTATTTGATGCTGTCATTGTATATGTCAAGTATCATATTTCTTTCTCCAGTATTTTTCAGCAACTATGTAAAATATATGTTACTTATGTAAAATTAAGTTTACATCATATATAAATGTATGGTTTATGTTACATGTCTGGAGTAAAATTTCAATGTAAAAAAAGTTTTAAAAGAAAAGAAAGGAATCTTTTCTTTATGGTCTTAAACCTGATCCGCCTTGGAGAGTTATTGTTTCTCCAGAGATGTAGCTTGCAGCTTCCGATGCTAAGAATAAGCAGGTTCCACCAATATCTTTTTCAGCATCACCAAATCTTTGTAATGGTATGCCTTGTATTGTTTTTTCATAAATTTCAGGATATTCTTCTTTCCATTGTTCTAATTGGGCAGTCATTACAAGTGGACATACAACATTGATGTTGATTCCGTCACAACCCCATTCTGTTGCAGCTACTCTTGACATACCTCTGATTCCTTCTTTTGCAGCAGCATATGATGATTGTCCGTCTCTTCCAAACAATCCGGCACCTGATGCAAAGTTGATTACAGAACCTTTGCTTTCTTTAAGATATGGATGAGCATATTTCATAAAATTAAATACTGCATATAATCCTGAGTTGATGGCTAAATCAAAGTCTTCTTTTGTATGTTCTACAAGTTTTAATCCTGATTTGGAAGCTTGTGCATTGTTTATTAATACATCAATTCTTCCATATTCATCAACAACTTGTTTTATTGCATCTTTTACCTGGTCTTCATATCCACCGTCAGCTACAATAGACAATACTTTTATATCATATTTGTCTTCAAGTTCTTCTTTTGCTTTTAAAAGTGTGGATTCAGTTCTGCCTGTAATTGCAAGGTTTGACCCTGCTTTTGCAAATGCTGTAGCTATACCAAATCCGATTCCTTTTCCTCCACCAGTTATTATCGTTACTTTTCCATTCATATCGTTGTTCATAAATACTCGCCTCTTAATATAAATATAACGAAGTATATTTATCACGATTTATAATATGCCTTTTGTATTATATAAAATTTGCTTATTGATTTTTCTTAAAATAAGTTGTATTGTTTTATTTTCATTAATGATGGATTATGTGTCTTATTTAATTTTATAGAATAAAATTTAAACATGTGTTTAAAAAAACAGAATATTTTTATAAAAAAGTAAATTAAAAGATTTCTCTTAAGATTGAGTAGTGTTGTTATTATCTATTGAGAAATCTGATTTGTTCATATCAAAATTACCGGTAGCTTCTTTTACGACATTGCCGTCATGTATAATCTCAATTTTGGCATGATCTATAGCTAAATATTTATGACTGTTGTAAAATCCGAAATAAGAACCGTATTCATTATTATCTACCGTATTTAATCCTTCAGTTGTAGTAGCTAATGCGTTTCCATTACTGTCATAATATGTTGTTTTTAAGAAGTAACCCTGAGTATTTGACGGAAGATTATTAAAAATAGCATTGACATTGTAATAATAACCGCTTTCATCACTAGTTCCTGAAATATCTGTAATTGTTATGGAGATACTGTCTGGATTGTAAAATAGATTACTGCTAAAAATGGCTATTCCTATAATTATAATAACTATAACTGCAACAGGAATTAATATTTTATTTTTAGAGAGATTAAATGAAGCTTTGCTGCTGAATATTTTGGAATCCATATTGTCGTCGGATTTAGCTTCAGCCGGAGCTTCATTAAATAATAATTCATCTATATCTTTTTTAGAAGTTTCAGTTTCTTCGGTTTTTTGAACTTTTTTAGGAGTTTCTTTCACTGGAGAATTGTCATCGACTAAAACAGAATATCCGCATTCATTACAAAATTGTGCATCATCAGGCAGTTCATTTCCACATTTTGGGCAATATTTGCTCATTTGTTTTCACCTCTATTGTAAATTGAATCTGTATAAATATGTATATAAATTGTTATTGATATTTCTTTTTAAAAATTTTCGAAAAATTTATTTATAATAATTGTTTATTCTTAATTAAAGAGGTTTTTTATATGGTAGAATTAAAAGGAACAAAAACTGAAGCAAACTTGAAAGCTGCTTTTGCAGGTGAGTCACAGGCTCATACCAAATATGAATACTATGCAAGTCAGGCAAAAAAAGACGGTTATGTTCAAATTTCAAATATCTTTTCAGAAACTTCACATAATGAAAAGGAACATGCTAAAATCTGGTTTAAACTCTTGCATGGTGGCAGTATTCTGGATACTGCATCTAATCTTAAAGATGCAGCTGAAGGCGAAAATCACGAATGGACCAGTATGTATCCAACTTTTGCAAAAGAAGCCAGAGAAGAAGGATTTGATGAAATAGCTTATCTATTTGATGCTGTTGGAGCTATTGAAAAAGAACACAACGAACGTTATGATGTTTTACTCAAAAAAGTTGAGGAAGGCAGCGTATTTGTAAAAGAAGAAGAAATTGTTTGGATTTGTGGAAACTGCGGACATATCTTTAAAGGAAAAGAAGCGCCTGAAAAATGTCCGGTTTGCGCTCATCCAAAAGCATACTTTGAAAAAAGAGCAGATAATTATCTCTAGATTTTTAAAATCTGGACTTTTTTTTCTTCTTTTTTTAGTAACGGATTTTTGCTGGTTTTAACATTAGCTAAAATGAATTCTGATAGAATTACTGAAATAGTTATTAATTAAAAAAAAGTTAAAAATCAGCTATTTGTTAATAGCTATTAATTTTTTAGCAGCTTTCATATCATTGCTGTAGATATGGCCGCTGGTGGAGTGGTAATGGACGCCTCCGAAGTTTACTTTTTCACCTAATAATTCTTTGTTAAGCTCTTCTTTCATTTTAATTCCAATATAAGCTATAAAAAACATATTTGAATAAAAAGCACCGAAAATGTCATTGGATCTGAATAAGCAGTGGATTGTCAATTCATTGTTACGGACAATACATTGCAGGAACTGTAAACATGGAATATCTTCACGGTCCTGGTCTAATTTCGGATCATAGGTAATAGCTACTGCACGATTACTTCCAATTGCATGAAGCATTCTTTTTTTCATTACTTCAAATTGGTCTGTGTCAAAATGGGCCAATATACGGTTTGGGTAAGTGTATACGAATCCCTGATCATCACTATTTTCAAATGACCTGACATATTCATATAATGCATCACTTTTAATAGGACATCCTTCAATATCATATTTTCCGGATTTGATTTCATTTAGCATCATATCAGTAGTCATATGCTGGTATTTAGCAGCAAATTTTAAGTTTAACGGGTCGTCAATTATGTAAAAATTACCTAAACTTTCTTTTAAATGATGATTGCTGTCTTTATAAGTTTCTTTTCCTTCCTTTAAGATTTTTTTAACAAAATCTAAATTATTTTGAATCATCCCATAATCTTCATAAAAATTTTCTAAATTCTGAGATATATCCCAATTATTATTAACACAAATAATTACTTCCAATATAACAGTAAGAATACTAATTAAAGGAATAATTCCTCTTTTATCTTTAAAATATTTATAAATAACATACATCATAAACCACAATATCAAAATAATTAAATTAACAATAATAATTTTTTCACTTATATCAAATTCATTAATAAAGTAAACTGAAGATACAAAAATTAAAGATAAAATAAATACAATAATAACAACGATTTCCTTAATACTCTTAATATTATTTAAAGCATAACTACTAATAACTATTAAGATAAAAGGATATATAAATGAATACCTATAAGGTAAATCATTCGGTACATGAAATGCATGCCATATAAAATCTAAACGAACATAAAAGAAACTTAAAATCATTACTCCAATAAGAAACATATAACCTAATTTAGTTCTTAATTTAATTTTATTATTTAATAAGAAAAGTATAAGTAAAGGAACAACTACAATTCCACATGATATATTTGGAGCATTAATTGCATCACTTTTAAAAACAGTTGTTGAAACCCCACTTAAATGATTATAAATAAACTCTAATAAAGTAAAACTATAATATTGACTACTTGGCCAAACATCACTTGTTGCACTAATACCAGTTAAAGATTTAAACATAGGTATTAAAGCAAATGCACAAATTCCTCCTGCAATTAAAGAACTAATCATAAATTTTAAAGATTTATTAACATAAGTTTTAATATCTTTTTTATCACAAATAATAAATAAATAAGCTATAAAATATAAAACACTAAATATACAAAGCATATAACCTATAAAATAATTACTAAATAGAATTAAAGCTAACCCAAATATATAAACATAAACATTATCATCGTTAACAAGCTTTTCAATACCTAAAGCAACAATTGGTAATATTACCAGTCCATCAATCCACATTATATTCCAATAATAAGCAACAAAATAATTATTAAAAGCATACATTATTGCAAGAGGAATATTAACATAAGATTTCTTTTTAAATTTATAATTAAGAAAAATATTCATACATACAGCTGAAGCAACTGCTTTTAATCCAATAATGACTGAATAACTTGCTAATAAATTATCTCTTTTAATTAAAAAGATTATGATATTAAAGAAACTCGACATATAATTATAAAAATTTCTAAAAAATGGAAGGCCCATTCCCATGTTAAAAGAATAGAATAAATTATAACCATTTTTAACTCTATCATATAATTCTCCTAACATAGGACCATATTGATGATAAAAGTCGACTGTAAGCATCGAATTTTCACCAAAAGGAGCAACCTCATTTAATATATATAGTGCAATAACAATTACGATTGAACAAATCCCCGTAATTAAGTAATATTTATTCTTATCAATCCATTTCTTCAAGTTAACTTTTTTCACTAAAATCACCTAGAAAAAGTATATCATATAATTATAACAACATGAAATAGTAAATAATGCGTACAAATAATCTATTTTTTAAATATTTTTCTTGACTTTTTACCCTATTTTGTAGTAGTATGAACTATGTTTGAAAGAGGGAAAGATTATGGATAAAATAATTAATATAGCCGTTGTAGCCCATGTAGATGCCGGTAAAAGTACATTAGTAGATGCTTTACTTGAACAAAATGGTGCATTCGGAGAAAGAGATCAAATTGTAGACTGTGTTATGGATAGTAACGATATTGAAAGAGAAAGAGGAATTACAATATATTCTAAAAACTGTTCAATAAGATATAAAGATTATAAAATTAATATTGTAGATACACCGGGACATGCAGACTTTTCATCAGAAGTTGAACGTGTAATTAAAACAGTAGATACAGTTATTCTTTTAGTAGACTCATCAGAAGGACCGATGCCTCAAACAAGATTCGTTCTTAAAAAAGCATTAGAACATAATCTAAGACCTATCTTATTTATTAATAAAATTGACAAAAAAGACGCTAGACCTGAAGAAGTAGTTAATATGACCTTTGATTTATTCTGTGAACTTAACGCTACTGACGAACAATTAGACTTCCCAATTATTTACGGAGTTGCTAGAGATGGAATTGCTAAATATTCATTAGAAGATGATAGTACTACTATTGAACCATTATTAGAAACAATTTTAAAACAATGCAAACCATATGAAGGAAGCGTAGACGATAAATTACAATTACAAATTTCTAACTTAGGATATGATGAATATATTGGAAGATTAGGTATTGGTCGTATCACTAAAGGTATAGTAAAATCAGGAGAAACAGTATCATTAGTTAAAAATGACGGAACAATTACTAACTTTAAAATAACTAAATTATTTGTTAATGAAGGTATTAAAAAAGTTGAAAAACAAGAAGCTTATTATGGTGATATTGTAACTATTGCTGGATGTTCACATATTTCTATTGGAGATACAATTAATGAACTTAACTGCATTGATCCATTACCTCCAATTGAAATAGAAAAACCAACTCTATCAATGAATTTCTTAGTAAACAATGGGCCCTTTGCAGGCCAAAGTGGTAAATTCTTAACAACTAGACATATTAAAGAAAGATTAGAAAGAGAATTAGAAACTAACGTTGGTTTAGAAGTAGAAGAATTACCATCATCAGATGGATTTAAAGTAAGTGGTAGAGGAGAACTACATTTATCAATTCTTTTAGAAAACATGAGAAGAGAAGGATACGAATTATGTGTATCAAAACCAGAAGTTTTATTTAAAGAAATAGATGGTAAAAAATGTGAACCATTTGAAACAGTTATCGTAAATGTTCCTAATGATTATTCAAGTACTGTAATTAATGCCTTACAAGAAAGAAAAGGTATGCTTCTTAAAATGGAAAATGAAGAAAACTATACTCATTTAGAATTTGAAGCTCCAACAAGAGGATTACTAGGTTATCGTAGTGCTTTTATAACAGATACTAAAGGAGAAGGAATTATGGTTAGATCATTTAGTGATTATAAACCATATGCTGGACCTATTGCCTCAAGAAAAAATGGCGTATTAGTGTCTATGGAAACAGGTAAGAGTTTGGGTTATTCTCTATTTAACTTACAAGAAAGAGGAACTTTAATTATTGGACCAGCAACTGATGTATATGTTGGTATGATAGTTGGTATTAATAATAGAGATAATGATTTAAATGTTAACCCATGTAAAAATAAAGAAATGTCTAATACCAGAAGTAAATCAAGTGATGAAGCAATCAACTTAATTACACCAAAAACATTTAGTTTAGAAGAATCACTAGAATTTATTGCTGATGATGAATACGTTGAAATAACTCCAGCAGTTATCAGATTACGTAAAAAGATATTAGATCCAAAAGAACGTTTTAGAGTAAGTAGATAATAATTAAGTAGAATTTAATTTAGATTCTACTTTTTTTCAAATACATAATTATATTTTCCTGTAGGAAAACATAAAACTACTTATTTGCCTCAATTAACTTATCAATTTCTTCCTTCATTATGTTTATGGCTTCTTTAATTTGTTCCAATTCAAGATCATATTTCATTCCCTTATTATTAATTTGATTATTAGTGTTATTATTGCTTTGATATAACTGTAAAAACGTAGCATTAGTTTCTAATACTTGCCCTAATAACATAAACCAGTTTCCAATCGCATTTTGTACATAACTATTAAAGGGATACGTAAGAGCATAACCTATAATTAATGCTGCTAAAGTATCAACCCTAGAAGCTGCTTCCTCTTCCTTACTATTCATAATAAAGTATATGTTCGCTTGATATCAAATATTAAAAAATGTTATAATTAAAAAGGAAAGAAGGAATTGAAATGGAATTAAAAGGAAGTAGAACAGAAGCTAACTTATTAGCTGCTTTTGCAGGAGAAAGCCAAGCACGCAATAAATATACATTCTACGCATCACAAGCAAGAAAAGATGGTTATGAACAAATCGCATCAATCTTTGAAGAAACAGCAAATAATGAAAAAGAACATGCTAAAATGTGGTTTAAAGAACTTCATGGTGGTAAAGTTCCAACAACTTTAGAAAACTTACAAGATGCAGCTAATGGTGAAAACTATGAATGGACTGAAATGTATAAAGACTTTGCTGCAATCGCTAGAGAAGAAGGCTTTGATAAAATAGCTGAATTATTCGAAAAAGTAGGCGAAATTGAAAAACATCATGAAGAAAGATATCTAAAATTAGTTGGAAACATTAACGACAATATGGTATTCCAAAGAGGAGAAGAAAAAGTATGGATTTGTCGTAACTGTGGTCATATTACATATGGTACAAAAGCACCTGAAGTATGTCCAGTATGCAACCATCCACAAAGTTACATGGAATTAAAAGCAGAAAATTACTAATTTAAAAAGAGATTCAAACACCTGAATCTCTTTATTTTGCCCCATATTCATTTATTCATAATAATCATTAATTCATGGACTAGATCATATAAAAATCATTTTTCCTAAAAAATATTAAATAAATGTGGTAATTTATCTAATGATGCTTGTCGAAAAAAATTACCGATTTCCTACATTTTATTTTACCATATACAATTAATTTATAAAATGTTAATTTCATATTTGAATAATTAATAAAGTTTTGACTTTTTCGGAATTAAATGCTGACTTTTTCAAAGTAAACATATTGACTTTTTCAAAGTAAACATACTGACTTTTTCAAAGTAAATATATTGACTTTTTCAAAATATTAATGTTATATTTATTATGGTGGTATAATGAAAAAACGTTTAGCAAACAATATAATTTTAAATTTAAATGAAACATTTAAAGTAATATTAGTTACTGGTCCTAGACAAGTTGGTAAAACTACATTATTAAAGGAATTAATGCCTAAAAATATGACATACATAACTTTAGATGATGAAACATTGAGACGAAAAGCAAAAAGTAATCCAAAAGGATTTTTAGAAGATTTTCATGGAAGATTATTTATTGATGAAGTTCAGTATGCACCAGAATTATTTCCATATATAAAAATGGTTGTTGACTCATCTTCAGACAAAGGACAATATTGGTTAACAGGATCGCAACAATTTAATTTAATGAAAAATGTATCTGAATCGTTAGCTGGAAGAGTCGGTATTTTAAATTTAAATAGTTTTACTTATTCAGAAATTACCGAAAATATTAGTACTTGCCTGTTTGACCCAACAAATTTAAAAAAATCAGATTATATCGATGTTAATAAATTATATGAAATTATTTTTAATGGTGGAATGCCTGAACTTATAGTGCAAAAAAAAATAAATAGAGATGTTTTCTTTAAATCATACATAAATACCTATATTGAAAGAGATATAAGACAATTAACACAAATAGGGAACGAACTTGCTTTTAGGCAATTTCTTGTTGCAATTGCATCGAGAAATGGTGAACAGTTAAATTATTCAAATATTGCAAGAGAAGTAGGCGTTAGTGATGTGACAATTAAAAGTTGGTTAAGCATTTTAATTACAACTGGCTTAATTTATTTATTAGAACCATTTATGTCAAATAAATTAAAAAGAATGACTCATATGCCTAAAATTATTTTCATGGATACAGGATTGTGTGCATATCTTGCTGGTTGGGAGGATGCTCGTTCTCTACAATTAAGCAGTGTTGCGGGACATTATCTAGAAACATTTATAGTATCTGAGCTAATTAAATCATATAATGCTTTGGGTAAAAAAATTAACATTTCATATTTCAGAGATAAAGAAAAAAATGAAATAGATTTAATTATTGAAAAAAATAATACCTTATATCCTTATGAAATTAAAAAAACATCTAATCCTACTGTTAGTATGATTAAAAATTTTAATAAATTAAATAATGCAAATAAAAATATTGGAAATGGTGGAATAATTTGTTGCTATGATAAATTAATGCATATAGATGATAATAATTATATTATTCCAATATCCTCTGTAATAAATATAAAAGAAGAAAATAATAACTAAATAATATTTAAATAAAAATGGTGTATACCATTTTTTATTTATAGCTATTCCAAAACAAACAAAAAAGAATAGATTTCTCTATTCTAGTCCTCTTAAAATGTTTATTTATCTCTTTAATTTTGCTCAAATTTATGAGAAGGTAAAAATTCCTTACTTAACAATCCTTTAGATTGAATCTTCTTAAATAATAGTTCATTAAGAACGATATCAAATTCACCAATAAACTCATAAATAATAGGATCAAAATCTAACTTAACCTTATTAAAATCATAATATATACTATTTTCACTAAAATCACTAGCAAGACCATTTAATTCCAAATATTCATACATTTCTTTATTATTATTAATTAAATAATTATATAAATAATACTGAGCATAAACATTATCGTTATCATAATCTTCTAAAACAATACTAACCCTATTTTGATACTTAACTATTACAGCTCCACCAATATATTTAAATTTATGTAATTTAAGTCCTGCCGTAGCATCAACAACCTGATTTTTATATTTTAATAAATCCTTATCACTTTGCATCTTCTTATTAACAGCTTCATCACTACTATCAGTTTGAAGTCTTTCATTATAATAATTATTATTTTCAAGTTCTTTATTATATCTTTCTCTTGCACTTATTAAACATTTTTCATAATTAGCTTTAACCAATATAAGTTCCGCATTATTACCAAAATGATTTAAAATACTCTTAAAATAATTAATAGTTTGATAACTATGTTTACTATCATATAAAATATCAATATCCTTTATATCAAGAACCTCAACTGTTAATCCATTATCTTCTGTTAAATCTAAAATTTCATTAAGTTTTTCATTCTGACTATATTCTTTTAAATTAATATAAGGATTAATTCTTGGAAATAAGAAATCTAATGGATAAATTTCTCTTCTTCTTTTAAAATTAGCATCTTTAAGAACATCAATAATATTAACATTTTGATTATAATTAAAAGTAAAATTATTCTTATCCACATTACCAATTATAATTTCTGGATTAATCTTTAAAAAAGAATAACCTTTCTTTCTATAATGAGAACAAACATCTTTAATAAATTTCTTTAATAATTCCGTATTATAATAATCTATTAAAAATCCTTTAGGAGCATAAACAAACTTCGCAAAAGTACCTATTTTCTTTCTTAATACTAAAGAAGCAGCAACCAAATTATTACTATCATCTCTATATCCAATTAAATCATGAGTATAACCCATATCACTCATAACTTTTGCATATTCAATTGTTTGACAATAATTTCTTAAAGGATGATTATTAGCAAAATCACTAAATTCAGAACTATTTAATTCAACTATTCTCATTAAGAACACCTCTACCAATATATTTTATCAAATTTTTTACTAAAAGTCTTTATATTTTTTTTATTTTAAATTAGTCAAAATAATTTTCCACTTTACACCTGAATTTACCAAAATAATTGCACCAACTAAATTAAAATACTATAATTAATTTAAGATAAAGGAGACATTATGAAAATAATAGATTTAAAATCAAGAGAAATATTAGATAGTAGAGGAAATCCAACTGTTGAAACAGATATGTTTTTAGAAGATGGATCATTTGTTAGAGCAAGTGTACCTTCAGGAGCATCAACTGGTACAAATGAAGCTCTAGAATTAAGAGATAATGACAAAACAAGATATGATGGAAAAGGAGTTTTAAAAGCAGTTAACAATGTTAATGGAATAATTAGAGAAAATATTATTGGACTAGAAACAAACCAAGAAAACATTGATAAGTTATTAATTAAATTAGATGGAACCAATAATAAATCAAACTTAGGAGCAAATGCAATATTAAGCGTATCACTTTGTACAATGAAAGCAATTGCTCATGAACAACATAAAGAACTATTTGAAATTTTTGATGGACCTTACACATTACCATATCCAATGATGAACATAGTTAATGGTGGAGTTCATGCATCAAGTGGTCTTGAAATTCAAGAATTTATGATTGTACCACAACAAGATACCTTTAAAGAAAGATTAAGATGTGGAGCAGAAGTATTTCATAAATTAAAAGAATTGTTGAAAACTGATGGTTTTTCCACAGGAGTTGGTGATGAAGGCGGATTTGCCCCTAACTTAGATAAAATAGAAGATGCCCTAGATTATATTGTAAAAGCTATTGAAGGAGCAAATTATGTTCCAGGTAAAGATGTATTCATCGCCTTAGATGCTGCTGCAAGTGAATTCTATGATGGTAATATGTATACAATTAATAAACAAAAAATAACTAAAGAAGAATTAGTAAACTTTTATAAAGAATTAGTTAGAAAATACCCTATAATGAGTATTGAAGATGCCGCATCAGAAAATGATATAGAAACAATTAAAACATTAACAAAAGAACTAGGAAATAAAATAATGTTAGTTGGTGATGATTACTTTGTAACAAATATCGAATACTTAAATAAAGGTATTACAGAACATTATAACAACGCAATATTATTAAAAGCTAATCAAATAGGTACTATAACTGAAACTTTAGATGCTATAGAAATGGCTAAGAGAGCAGGATACACTGCAGTTATATCTCATAGATCAGGAGAAACAGAAGATACAACTATTGCAGATTTAAAACTATAATATCCCATCGTAGTGGAGAAACAGAAGATACATTTATCTCTGATTTAGCAGTTGGACTAAACTTAGGCTACATTAAAACAGGTTCTCTATCAAGAGGAGAAAGAATAGCAAAGTACAATCAATTATTAAGAATAGAAGAAAAATTAACACATAATACATGGAATATGTAAAATAATTTAAATTTTATAATAAACAATACAAAAATTTAATTGAATAAAAACAAATAATATATTAAAATATTAATATAGGACTGATAGAATATGAATAAATTTGATAAATATAAAATTCCAATTTTTATTTCGTTAAATATCTTAGTTTTAATATCATTATTTGGTATGGCTTATGCATACTTTAAAGCTACCGTAAATAATGCTGAATCAGCATCGACAATAAGTATTGAGTCAGGAGAATTAACTATAAATTATCAGGGAAACACTGCTGATATTGTAGCATCTGGTATCGTACCAGGTTGGTCAGAAACTAAAAAATTTACCCTTTCCGGTAAAAACACAACCAAAACCAACGAATTTCATACTGACAATAATTTATATTATAAAATAATATTAGCTATAGATAATAATACATTCTCAGAAGGAGCTTTAACATACAGCCTAGCTAAAGATAGTACATCATCAACTAATGGTAAAATGGCTGATGAAGCATCTGGAACAATTAATCAAAGTGGTAATCAAATAATTGGTTATGGTTATTTCTCAGAAACCTCAACATTTGTAGACCATATTTATAACTTAACAATCTCATTCCCAAGTACCGAATACGATCAATCTGCCGACAATGGCAAATCATTTGACGCCCATGTAACTATTGGCGAAGGAAAACAAACAATTTCTGAATATATTTCTAAATTAGACTTAACATACAATGGATTAGAAATAGACGATACAACCAATAAAAACTTAAGATATGTAGGAGCATCACCAAAGAACTATCTAAAATTTAATAATGAAACATGGCGAATAATAGGAGTATTTAATAATATAACAACAATAGATAAACTAGGAAATGAAAAAACAGAATCACTTGTCAAAATAGTAAGAAATGAATCACTAGGTGATTATTCATGGGATAGTTCCGAATCAACAAAAAATGATGGATATGGTATCAATGAATGGAGACAAGCCGATTTAATGACTGAATTAAATACTGATTATATAAATCCTAACCCAGCAAGTGAAACAACCTTATGGTTTAATGGACAAAATAATAAAAAAAACGGAACATATGAATATAGAAAAAATATAAAGTCTTCATCAATAGATAAAATAGCAAAAGTAAGATGGAACACAAGTGGAGCAACAGGTGTAGCAAGTGCATTAAATTCATATAATCAAGAAAGAAGTACAACACTAATAAGTCCACCAAGTGATAATGTTCCAAGATTCAACACATGGGATGGAAAAATAGCCTTAATATATCCAAGTGATTATGGATATGCCTCAACAGATACGACATGTAGAAGTAGATTAAGTTCATATGATTCTAATCGTAATGGATATTGTAAAAATTATAATTGGTTATTTAATAGTGCATATCAATGGACATTGTCCCCGCTTTCTGGCAGTGCGATTAATGTGCTCACTGTTGATTTGGGCGGGCATATCGTCAGCGTCAGTGCGAGCGGCACTAATGGGGTTCGTCCGGTCCTTTTCTTAAAATCTGATGTCGTGATAGCTGGAGGAACAGGCGAAAGTATAGAAAATGCATATACACTTGAGTGATATATAGCGAAGGGGGCGTAGGCAGGTAGGGACCTGCCACGCGACAAAAAAATTCACATCTATAATAAAGATGCGATTTTTTTTACTTTTTATCCACTTTTTATCCAATTTTAAATAAGTTGAAATAACGTTAAGCAAGTGTAAAAGTTTTAAAAAATAAACAAGAGAAATGACACCTTTTGGGTAATAAGAAAATATAGAGGCGCAAATTGTAAGTGCTTTTTGGTGCTTACTAAAAAAATAAATGGAAGGAGTTATTTTATGTTTAATTTAAAAGTAATGTTGTTATTTCTGTAATCTAAGCATAAATTGATTAAAGAAAAAACAATATATGGTATTAACTTTAAAGTTATTAAAGATAATATTAAAGTGGATAAAGATTTTTGGGATATCTTTAATAGAAGATAGAGCATTTAGGTATATTTGTTATGTCTATCCTAAAGTTATTATTAAGTTTTTAGCTAGTGTATGTAACATCGATAAAAATTTAATTGAATCAGCTTTTTTGTGGAAATTTCAATGCCTGATTTAAGATTTAATGATAAGAAAATTAATGCGTAGATTTATTAGTTAGTATTCCATCAGAAAAATATATTAATATAGAGGCTAACACAAAGAAAGGCATGAGTATCTTAATTAAGAATACAAATTATATGTTTAGGTTTATATTAAGTAAACCAAAAACTGGAAAAGAATTAAAAAGTGTTAAGTTATCACAAGTTAATTTTGATTTATATTCGGGAAAGTTTATGGGAGGGATAGTAAATATATATACATCAAGAAATAATTTAAATAATAGATTACTACCCAAAATGCCAGTTGTAGTACATATTATCCTGTCTATGTTAGTCCATATGTTAAACATTAGAATCTCATAGCTGGTCATGGAGTGGAAGTAAAATAGATTATTTTAAAGAAGTGTCTAAAGAAATTCAAGGACTTGGTAATGATTATCTTAAGCATTGTATGTTAGTGAATGAAAAAATAAAATCACTTGAAGTATATAAGAAAAAAATATTAGAGATAAGTTTTTGTGAAAATGGTAAAAATATAAGAAAAAATTTAACATATTTCTTGTATATGTTAAAAAATAGTCCAATATTATAAATTATTTACTGAATTTAAAGAAAATAATAATTATGAAGATTGGATTATTTATATCTTAAAAGGAATAAAAGAAACATCTAAAAATACTATTGAATTAATTAAATTAATTCAAGGTGAGATGGAATCTTATAAAGAAGAATTTATGACTAAATTACCTAAAATATATTCTGATGAATTATTAGATTCATTATTCTTTGAAGTATATACTAGAATTAATTATATTGAAGATAGATGTGGAGTTACGAGGCAAACTGCTGCTACATATTTAAATATTTTGGTTGATGCTGGACTTTTAGAATTTGAAAAAGTAGGTAGAGAAAGTATTTATAAAAATACTAGATTAATTAATTTATTAAGTAATTTCTAAAACATATCATACTGATAACGGTATAATAGCAATCTAAAGGGGCTGTTGGGAAATTAAATTATTAATTTCTTAACAGCCCCTATATTTTTGTAATTACCGTAATAAAATGATATTTATTAGTCAGTTGGTACCTAGAATATTATTTTTTATACTGCAACTGAAACTATAATATTAATAAATTGTTCTAGACATTTTAATGTTTCTTCGAACTCAACATCTCTAGCATAACTATATTTTCTTGAATAGCTAATCCATTTATCTTTTAGAACTTTACTTTCTTTAACAATATTCAAATTTGTTATTAGATCAGCATCAAATTCTCTTTTCTTAAAAGTCTTTTCGACAGCTCCTCTAAATTTTTCTTTATCTATTTTATCAAATTTAAACTTATATATTAAATAAATATCATAATAGTCTTTCATTCTACTACTTGTTTCAAGTTTACTCAGAATTGTTTCTATTTTTTCAGCAAGAACTGTTTCAAGATTATATGACCAAACCTTATAAACTTCATCTCCTATTAAAGATTCATATCTATAATTATCTGGCCTTGGATATATTGGATCTCCTGTTGCTAAATCAATGTGAAATTTATCTTTAATGTTTTCTAGCATGAAATTAATTGTAATTCTTAATCCACCATATTCATCTTCATCACGAATTGTTTCTGTTTTTTCAATTTTAAATTTTACATTATCCCCTACGTCAATATTTATAATTTCATTTATCATTTTAATAATATTTTCTTCAGTAAATTCTGCTTTTCTTATTGCAGTATCTATATCCATAGTGCTTCTATTATCTAATCCAAATAATTTACTTAAATAAAAACCACCTTTTAATATAAAATTATCTTTATATTTACTTTTTGATAAACGTTCAACAAATCTATCATACATATAGAATCTCATCACAGAATTAAAATCTACGTTTTTTTCTCTAGAAACATTCTTTAATTTATCTTTAACTGCTTGGACTGAATTACTCATAAAATCCACCTACTATTTCCATTACCTTTTTGTTTATTCCCATATTTTTTGAATATTCAGATAGTTTTGCCATATCTTTATCTCTACTTTGCATATATTGTTTAATTGTCTTTTTAACTTGCTCTGAATCCATTCTCCCTTTTGATCTTATGATATCGCAAATACATCTTTCTTTATCGTAAGCCCTTACTTTATTTCCATTTGGAGTTTCTATTTCTACAATTCCAAGTTCATATATATCATCTGAAACATAGAATACATTACATTTTTCATTTACAGTATCTACATGATAACTTTGAGGTACAGTTACTGTATAATTATATGGAAATTCCTCTGTCATACCATAAAAATATAGAGCATTCATATGTGAGAAAATAGCTTTTTTATATTTTTGTTGAAAGGAAAAATAACTATCTTCAAAAGCACTTGGCGAAAGATAAATACCTCTTGAAACTTTTTCAATATCATTATTATTTTCCATAATTGATAGATATTGTCTACTTATATTTAATGGTTCTATCATTCTTGTAGAAATCATTCCATTATTGGTTTTCATTATTTGTTTTATAGTATCTGTAAGTATTTTTGCTTGTTCATTTGGAAATTTAATCGATAGTTCCTTAATTACATTAGACATAGTATTAATGTTTTTTAGTTCTTCTTGAATTGGTTTCATAGATTCATTAATTAAGTTGCTCATTTCTTTCATTGGTTTTGACAGTTGATCAAGTTGTTTCTTAATTTGATTCATAGGTGCTTTTATTGAATTAATAGCGTTTACATAATTTTTAAGAACATTACTATCTATTTTATAATTAATTTTCTCCTCTTTTTTCATAATAATCCCTTTTCTTTCCTTGACAATTACACTGAAAATATACCACTTTTCAGTTTACTTGTCAAATAATTAGTAGTTTCAGTTAGGATAAAATTATAGTTTAAAAGTTTTTTACAAATGACTGGTGACGTACCTAAATCAAATTCACATGAAAGAATAATGGGATTAGTAGATCAAGAAGTATAAAAAATAAAAAAGAACTTATAAGATTTCTTTTTTATTTATTGTCAAATTAATGTAAAAATAACTAGTTATCATTTATAAATCTTGTAAATAAAATTATTAATATTTAAAATTAAAATAGAGGAGTGTATGAGATGAGTGATAAAAAATATAAAATTATTATAGGAGGATTAGTATTTCTTTTATTAATAACACTGGGATTATTAATCTATACTACAACTAATAAAAAAGATAACAATAATAATTCAAATAGTACAACAACATCAACCACTACAACTACCACCACAAAAAATCTTGCTACGAACTTTAATATGTTTCCACTAAATGATGATAGTGATGTCATACATTTAAGTGTAGGTGATTTATATGAAGCAGATGTTGATACAGAAACCAACTTTAAAAATATAAATTTAAAAAAAGGTAATTTAAATTATTCTGCTAGTTGCAAAGAGTTTAGTGAAATAAATGGCTGCACGCAAGTAGAATTCAATATTAACAATACATTAATAACTGTTCCAGAAGAAACAACCGATGGTGGTTTATATTTAATGATTAAAAATAATAATATAGTTTTAGTACGTTTTGCAGGTACATGTGCATACATAGAAATTTATAGGAATTCAAAGTTAGCCTATACTGTTGACCACATTAGCACATATAATAGCACATTACTAAATTATTTAAAAAGTAAAAAAGAAAACGTTGATGAGGATGATACTATAAAATATACTAGCAATAAATTACATTATTTAGTTGATACTATCGATGGTTATACCATTTTAAAAACAATTGATATAATCAAAGAAACAATTAAAGAAGAAGAAGTTGCAAAAGTAAAGGATAACCAAAAAATCGATCTAAATTGTTATAATAATTCTAGTCGCTAAGTATAAACCAAATATTCACTTGAAAAACCCCCATATTTATGGTAAATTATTAACTGACAAGGAGAAATATATGGAAACAGCGTTATTAATTATATCAATATTACTTATCGCAATTGTCTTATTACAAAGTAATAAAGCATCAGATGCTAGTCAAATAATTACAGGTGGAAATAGTGAGTTATTTTCTAATCAAAAAGAAAGAGGAGCTGAACTTCTAATTAGTCGAATCACATTCGTACTAGGAATGGCCTTCTTTATCCTATCATTTGTAATATACATGATATAATTATTAAGGGTACCTATTTGAAAGGTACTCTTTTATTATTGCTAAATTTATGATATATTTATAAAGAATAAATAGGAGAAACAATTATGAAAGAAGAAATAATTAAAAAATTAAAAAGTAAATATGATGCTTTAAGTTTATTAGAAATTAATGATCTATTAGGTTTAGAAAGTCCTGAAGAATTAAAAGAATTAGAGCTTACCCTCGAAGAATTAGTTAAAGAATACGTTATTTATAAAACTAAAAAAGATAAATATATTTTATATGATAATAATCCCGGAGTTAAAGCAGGTAAAATAAGCATTAATAAAATGGGAAATGGTTTTCTTCTATTAGAAGGTGACGATTTATACATTAATTATCATAACTTAAATAACGCTGTTGATGGAGATACCGTCTTAGTTGAAGTTATACTTTATAATGGTAAAAAAGAAGGAAAAGTAATCCGCGTCTTAGAACGTGATACTAAAAATATTATTGGAACAATTATTTTCAAAAAGAATAAACCTTTCTTAGAACTAGATGAAAAAAAGAAAAAATTAACTGTTGAAATAGATCCTAATACTTTATCAGGATGTGTTGAAGGAACTAAAGTTGTCGTTAATTTAGTAAAAGAAACTAAAAAAAATTATTACATTGGTAAAATAGTTAAAGTACTAGGTCATAAAGATGATCCCGGCGTAGATATCGCATCTATTGCTTATAAATATAAAATATATGAAGAATTTTCTAAAGAAGCCATGGATATGGCTAATAACTTGCCAACTGAAGTAGAACCAAAGGATTTAGTAGGTCGTAAAGATTTAACTAATGAAATGATTTTTACAATTGATGGTGATGATACTAAAGATATTGATGATGCCATAAGTTTTAGTAAACATGATGGAATTTACACTTTAGGAGTTCATATTGCCGATGTATCATACTATGTAACTAAAGATAGTCCTTTAGATAAAGATGCCTTTACAAGAGGAACAAGTTCATATTTAGCGTACTCAGTTATACCAATGCTACCTCATGTATTATCAAACGGAATATGTTCATTAAATGAAGGAGTAGTTAGACTAACTCAGTCTTGTGTAATGGATATTGATTCTAATGGTAACATTATTAAATATGATATATTCCCATCATGTATTAAATCAAGTAAAAAAATGACCTATAAAAAAGTTAATGATATTTTAATGAGAGATATAGTTGATCCTGAATATGTTAAATTTGCTGATACTTTAAAAGGAATGAATGAACTAGCCCATATTCTAAGAAAACATAAAGAAAAAAGAGGCTACATCGACTTTGATTTAGATGAACCTAAAATAATATGCGATAAAGATGGAAAATGTATTGATGTTGTAGTTTATGATCGTGAAGATGGTGAAAAATTAATCGAAGACTTCATGATTGCTGCAAATGAAACAGTTGCAACTCATATTTATAATATGGATTTGCCATTTATCTATCGTGTCCATGGTGAACCTAAAAAAGAAAAAATAGATTCATTCATTCATCTAGTTAGTTCTATGGGATACAAATTAGTTGGTAAATTTAATGACATTAAACCCATAACTATGCAAAAAATCTTAAATCAATTAAAAGATGTTCCTGAAATAGATACTTTATCTAATATCTTATTAAGAAGCATGCAAAAAGCTGTTTATCAAAAAGATAATATTGGACACTTTGGCCTAGGAAGCACGTGTTATACCCACTTTACTAGTCCAATAAGAAGATATCCTGACTTAATGGTTCATCGTTTATTAAGAGAATACCTATATAATGGTAATATTAACAATCAAGTTATCAACTACTGGGAATCAAATTTAGATTATATCGCTAATAATTGTAGTTTACGTGAACAAGCAGCTGTTGAAGCTGAACGTGAAGTTGATGACATGAAAGAAGCCGAATACATGGAAAGTCATATTGGTGAAATATTTGAAGGTCAAATTAGTGGTGTAACAAGTTTTGGTATGTTTGTAGAGCTTCCAAATATGATTGAAGGATTAGTTCATACTAACACCTTAGAAGGAGATTATTTTAATTACATACCTGAATTATTTGCCCTAGTTGGTCAAAATACTAAAAAAACCTATAGACTTGGCGATAAAGTTAGAGTAAAATGTATTGCAGCAAGCAAAGAAGCCAAAACAATTGACTTCATACTACTGGATGGTGACAAAAAGAAAAATGAAAAACAAAAAAGCGTACTTTGATTATTATATTGAAAAAGAAATAGAAGCAGGTATCGTATTAACTGGTACAGAAATAAAATCAGTTCGTAATGGCTCTGCTAACTTAAAAGATTCATATGCCAAAATTAAAAAAGATGAAATCTATATTATTAACATGTTTATAGCTAAATATGATAATGGTTCATACAATAATCAAGATGAAAGAAGAACTAGAAAACTTCTTTTACATAAAAAAGAAATTAAAAGATTAGAAGAATATTCTAATAAAGAAGGTTATACCTTAGTACCTTTAGAACTATACTTCAAAAACAATAAAGCCAAAATCAAATTAGGTGTTGCTAAAGGTAAACATAACTATGATAAAAGACAAACAATTAAAGAAAGAGAATTATTAAGAGAAGCTAAAAACATTAATAATTACTAACTAAAATTGGCCTGTATATGGTCAAAGTTGACAAATTGATAGTTTTATGCTAAAATATACGCCATATCAAGCGGAAAATCTCAAAGTATTACACTTTGTGACTGTAAAAGGGGGAAAATTGATATGGAAAAAGTAACGAAAAGTTATGTTGAAAAAATTTATAGAGGGATACTATTTAGTGAATCTTCAATCTCAGAAGTAGAAGAAAGAGATCCAATGCAAGTAGCAAATGATGGAAAAATGCAAGGATTCCGTTTTTACGACAAAGAGTTTGTTGTAGATGGTGATAAAAGTTATGATGGAGATAAGTCAAACTTCTCAAATTGGATTTATTTTGGAAAAAGAATGAGTTTAGAAGAAGTAAAAGCACAATATGGAAACAATTCAAGTTATAGCATATTAATCAGTAATATGGAAAATAACAATTACCAATATGTATGCCATACACAAGCAGGTTCTTTCTTACCAATGGAAGAAGGAGATATGACCTTTGATGAACTTGTAGCTGCTAAAGAACAAGATAAAGAAGTCCAAGCAAAAGCAATGTTTGACAAATTAAGAGAACATATTGGTGAAGATGTATCATACACAGGTTGGTGGTATGGTGCTAAACTAGAAGAAACAGCAGAATTAAGAAATGTAACTGATTTCATAAATGTAGAAATTGGTTGTAGTGGTATTCCATTTGTTGGTTATGGTGCAGCAATTTCAAGTATAACATCAAAAGATGGTGAAGTATTATATTCAAACCCAAATATTGAATATAGATATGATAGAAGAGCAGCTGAAGATGTATTTGCATCAAAAAGATTAATATTTGGAGATAGAATCGTAGATGCAGAAGTTGCAGAAAAAGAAAAACAAGATAGAGAATGGGCTGAATATAAAGAAAAAAGTGATCTTGAAGCAAAGAAAATGAAATATACACTTATGAGAGAAGGATTAACTTTAGTTAAACCAGAAACAGCAGAAGAGTGGATGCAATTTGCTGATAATAATACAAATGATGGATATTCTGTATTTGTAGTAAAAGCAGTTATTTCTATGATGAAAAAATTTGAAGAAGGTATTTCATTTGAAGAAGCAGAAAAACAAGTATATAATGAAGAACTTGGATTAAGTGGATTTATGGCAGGTGCAGCAGCAAACGCTTTATCACACTTTGCTAAAAATGTAGATGCTTACAGAGATCATTGGAATAAACAATATGGCGTAGAAGAAGCTGAAGAAAAAGGTACAGTAAATCCTGCAATTTTAAGCATAAATAAAAAGTAGTTTTGAGCTACTTTTTTTCTTGTTCATAAAGTAATCTACTTTATGAAGTAATTACCTTCGAAATAGTAATTGACAAACAATAAAATAGAAATTATAATGTAATTTATAAAGCAATTGATGAAGACGATAAATAATTATTTTTTAAAGAGAAATTGTATTTTGGTGTGAGCAATGAAAAAATAATATTTATAGATCACTTCTGATGCGATTTAGGGATAAGCTAAATACGTTAACTGCGTTAAAGTTTAAAGTGTATGAATACGTTCATAAAATAGGATGGTACCACGGATAGATTCGTTCCTATATTATGGACGTTTTTTATTTAGGAGGGAGATTTAAAATGAAAAACTTTAAAGAATTAGACAAAAGAAAAGTTGAAGAAGTAGAAGAAAGTATCTTACAAGGATGGAAAAAAGAAGATATTTTAAATGAAACAATTGAAAACCGTAAAAACGGTAAAACATGGGTATTCTATGATGGACCTATTTATGCTAATGCTAAACCAGGAATTCATCATGTACTTGCTAAAACTATCAAAGATTCATTTTGTAAATATCATACAATGAAAGGTGAAAGAGTATTAAGAAAAATTGGTCTTGATACTCATGGACTTCCAATTGAAGTAAATGTTGAAAAAAAATTAGGTTTTAAAACAAAAGCCGATATTGAAGCATTTGGTGTTGAAAACTTCTGCCGTGAATGTAATAAAGCAACTGCCTTAAATATTGATGAAATAAATGCCGTTACAGATAAAATGGGACAATTTATTGATTGCAAACATCCATATGTAACATGTTCAAATGAATACATTGAATCTGAATGGTGGATAATTAAAGAAATGGATAAAAAAGGATTATTATATCATGGTAATAAAGTCTTATGGTATTGTCCTAGATGTGGAACAGAATTATCTCAAAATGAAGTATCTCAAGGCTATGAAGAAACAAGTGTAAACACAGTAATTGTTCCTTTGAAAAGAGTAGATGCCGATGAATATTTCCTAGCGTGGACAACAACACCTTGGACTTTACTAGCAAACGTTGCAATCTGTGTTAATCCAAATTTAACATATGTAAAAGTTTTATCTCAAGGATATAAATTTATTGTAGCAGAATCACTAGCAAATAAGGTATTAGGTGATGATTACGAAGTTTTAGAAACATATAAAGGATCAGAGTTAGTAGGAATTAAATATGAACAATTAATGCCATTCGTTAAAGTAGAAGGAAAATGTCATGAAGTAATTGCCGATGATTATGTAACAGCTGAAGATGGTACTGGTGTTGTTCATATAGCTCCAGCTTATGGTGAAGATGATAACCGTGTTTGTCGTGAAAATGGTATTGGTTTTGTAAACCCTGTTGGTTTAGACGGATGTTATACTACTGGTCCTTGGAAAGGAACACTAGTAACTGATCCAAATTTAGAAATTGAAATAATTAAATGGTTAAAAGAAAATGATAAATTATTTAAAAAGATTAAAATAACTCATGACTATCCTCATTGTTGGAGATGCCATTCACCACTTATTTGTTATCCAAAACCAGCTTGGTATATTAAAACAACAGCTTATAAAGATAAAATTATTGAAGAAAACAAAAAGATTAATTGGTATCCTGACTATGTTGGAACAAAACGTTTTGCAAACTGGCTTGAAAATATGATTGACTGGGGAATTTCAAGAAATAGATATTGGGGTTGTCCACTTCCAGTATGGACTTGTTCTTGTGGCCATAAACACGTTATTGGCTCATTAGATGAACTACAAAGCTTAGTAATAGAAGATGTAGATGTAAGAAAAATCGAATTACACCGTCCTTACGTTGATGAATTACATATTAAATGTTCAGAGTGTGGTAAAATAATGGAAAGAGTTAAAGATGTCTTAGATGTTTGGTTTGATTCAGGATCTATGCCATATGCTCAATTCCATTATCCATTTGAAAACAAAGAATTATTTGAAAATCAATTTCCAGCTGATTTTATTGCTGAAGGACTTGACCAAACTCGTGGATGGTTCTATGTACTTCTTGTAATCTCAACAATTATTTCTGGTAAATCAAGCTTTAAAAATGTAGTTGTAAATGACATGGTACTTGATGGATTTGGTAAAAAAATGAGTAAATCAACCGGAAATGTAGTTGATCCAATTAAAGAACTTTCTGAATATGGAGCTGATATTGTAAGATGGTATATGTTATCTGCATCCCCAGTATGGACTCCTTTAAAATATGATTCAAAAGGTTGTAAAGAAGTACATTCTAAATTTTTTAATCCATTTAAAAATACTTATACATTCTTCCAAACATATGCAAATATTGACGGAATTGATACCGACACATGCTTTGTAGATTATAAAGATCGTGAAGAAATAGATAAATGGCTATTATCAAAATATAATAAACTTGTTAAAAACGTTACAGATGCATATGAAGCTTATGATTTAAATCAAGTAGTTAAACAAGTTACCTCATTTGTATCAGATGATTTATCAAATTGGTATATTAGAAGAAATAGAAATAGATTCTGGAGTAGTGAGTTAGACAATTCTAAAAAAGCTGTATACATTACCACTTACGAAGTACTAACTGGTTTATGTAAATTATGTGCTCCAATTATTCCTTATGTAACAGAAGAAATATATAGAAACCTAACAGGCGAAAAATCTGTTCATTTAAGTGATTTCCCTAAATACGATGAATCATTAATTAATGAAGAAATAGAAGTTAAAATGGATTTAGTTAGAGATTTAATCTCAACCGGAAGATTCGTTCGTGAAGAAACAAAAATAAAAGTACGTCAACCAATAAGTGAAGCCTTAATTGATGGAAAATATGAAAATATATTAGGAGATTTAGTAAGTTTAATTAATGAAGAACTAAATGTTAAAAAGGTAACATTTGTAGATGACTTATCTAAATATATGAATTTTACAATTAAACCTAACTTTAAAGTATGTGGCTCAATGTTTGGACCAAAAATGGGATTATATAGTGAAGCATTAAAAAATCTAAGTATTGAAGATGAAGAAGCCTTACTTAAAGAAGAGACTATCACAATAGATTTTGATGGCGAAAGACTTGATATAACTCCTAACATGGTAGATGTAAGAATAGAAGCAAAAGAAGGATTTAATGTAGGTATGGAAAATAATAAATTTATTATCTTAAATACTGAATTAACTCGTGAACTTTTACTTGAAGGACTTGCTCGTGAATTTGTATCTAAAGTCCAAAATCTAAGAAAAGCAAGTGGTTTAAATATTGAAGATAGAATTAAACTATATTATCATGGAGATAATGAAGTTAACGATGCCTTAACAATGTTTAAAGATTATGTAAAAGAAGAAACATTAGCAACAACCTATGAAGAAAAAGAAGTAGGCGAAGCAATAGAAATTAATGGACATAACGTAACTATTTTAATAGAAAAGAGTGAATAATTCTTTTCTATTTTCTTTTTCGACAAATTATTCTTAATTTATATTATATTCTATAAGTGTGATAGGAAAGGAATAGATTTATGATTGGAAAAGTAAAATGGTTTAATAATAACCTAGGATATGGATTTATTGAATGTAAAGGATTAAGTGATATATTTATTCACTATTCTAATATTCAAATGAAAGGTTATAAAACTTTAAAAGAAGGTGATACTGTAAATTTTAAACTTATTGAAACATCTAAGGGATTACAAGCCGAAAATGTAAGTTTAGCGTTAACTGTAAATGCATAAAATATTGTAATTTAGCACTTGATATAAAAAGTGCTTTTTTAAAATACAAAATATTTTACTTTACATCAACTCATCTATCAAAAGTAGTTTTTTAAACATATTTATGGTAAAATGTAAATAGGGAGAGTGATAAATAATATGGAAATTAATATTAGAGGAGATAAGTTAAAAGTTACCGATGCAATCAGAAATCATATTACTGAAAAATTAGGTAAACTTGATAAATACTTTGGTGAAGATGCACACATAAGATGCAGTGTTGTTATCAAAGTTAAAGATAAAGACCAAATTATCGAAGTAACTATTCCGACTGACAAATTTACATTAAGAGCAGAAGAAAAACATGCTGATCTATATGCTGCAACTGATTTAGTTGTTGATAAATTAGAAGGTCAAATAAGAAAACATAAAGCAAAATTAAAAAAATATAAAACATTTGCCCCAGTTTTAAGTGATACAACTGACATAGTTGATGAACCAGAAGAAAAGATTGTAAAAAGAAAAATTTTAGAAATTAAACCAATGGACGAAGAAGAAGCTATTTTACAAATGGAACTAATTGATCATGACTTCTTTGTATTTAATAATGTTAATGAAGGATGTATCTCTGTTTTATATAAAAGAAAAGATGGAAATTACGGAATAATTGATACAAAATAAAAATGTAGAATTTAACCTCTACATTTTTTATTATAATTTATATTTTTTTAATTAGCACTTTATTTGTAGTATAATTTCTATCTTTAGGTATATCGTATTTTTTGATTAAATTTACTTTATCATTATTATTATAAAATAATGAGTAATTACTTCTGTCTCTAACTAATTGTTCATAATCTTCGACAATGTAATATCCTAATTTTTCAACAGACATACCATATTTTCTAGCTGTATTACTATATTCATCCTCAATTAATAAAGCTTCCTCTTTAAGTTTATTTAATTCTTCTAATATACATTCAATATTCATATTTTTAGATTCTATTTGATTATTTAATCTATTCATTATTCTTTTAATATCGTTAAGATCATATACTCTTAATAAAATAGCTAAAACATCCAATAATGCTCCAAGCACAGCCCCACCAATTGTAAATGGAATAATATATTTAGTACTAATTCTACTGTCAGATTTATCTTGATATGTTTCTATAACTAGTGTACTTTTATCAGTTGTATTTTCTCCAATCTTTAGTGTATCAGTAGCTTCAGTATATTGATATTTGAATTTAATATTACTATCAACTTTCCTATTTGTATCATGAATACCTTCTTGAGAATCCCCTGCAGTAGCAATAAAAGGAGTATTAGAAGAACTAACATAATCATATGCTTTAACATTTCTAACATATCCTTCACCAACTGGATTTTTTCTCCAGGGATCACAAACTAATACAGTAGCAGCATAAGTAGTTACTTTATCATCATATTCAGAACTAATATCACCAATCACATTACCAGTATTTAAATCAACAGTTCTCGTAATTGTTTTATATTCAGTGATTTTATCAGATTTAGCCTTACCAATTAAACCGCCAGCGCTAATTGTTATAATTGGAACTAATACAATTGAACAAGCTTTAGAAATAAGCAATGCTTTATTAATTTTTAAATTTTTAATTAATCCTTTATTATTTTTAAGTTCTTCTTCTAAAGCATTTCTTTTTGTGATTAATCTATTATTTTTCTTGTTAACTTCAAGTATAGCAGCTCTTTTTCTTTCTTGATATTCTGAATTAGTTTCACCAATAGTTTTAAGAGATACCTTCTTTATAACATCTAAATTTAAATAGTCATATCCCAATCCCTCGGTGGTAATTCCTTTTAAATCTTCATCAATAAGATCTTCTTGTGATAATTTATTTAAATCTCTAGCTAATAATCTAGCAATATTCTCTTTAATACTGCTATTATTTAATTTCATAATATAATTAAAAATATCATTTCTTTCAAATATCTCTTCATGTAATATTACATTATAAATAACTTGATAAGCATTTTTAACTAATTCTTTTTCTTGATCGTTAAGATTGTTTCGAAAATTATTTATAGTAGAAACTAACCTTAAAGTTTGGTCTATTACATCACCAATATTATCACTACTAATATTTTTAACTTCAATATTAATTTTAGATATTAATAAATGAATTTCATATAATGGCATTAATTCATTTTCAATCTTTTTCTGTAGATCATCTAATCTCTTTATATAATTATCATAAATAAAACTTTCATAATCTAGTTGCATTCCTTCGTATAACATCTTATTAGAAAAACTAGAATCATTACTTGCATCATTAATAATATTATCTAATTCTTTTTTATATTCAGTAATGTCAAATAATTGATTAATTTTATTAAATATTCCTTCTATATTTTTAACCATTGCATCATATTTTTGATATCCTCTAGTTAAATCAACATCATTAAATTTATTCATCGTTATCCCCCTAACAAATGTGTAATTATTCTAGCATAAAATGACAAAAAAGTCAAATCACTTGTTCGCATTTTGATTGACAAAATCAAGCAAAAATGGTAATATAAAGCACATTAAAGGAGATATTAGATGAATAAATCACAATTATCAAAATTAATGGCATATTTATTGTCAATAAGTATATTAGCAAGTGGATGTGGAAAGAAATCAGAATGTGAAATTCCTACAAGACATGTTCATAAATATACTAAAGGTTTTTCTGATGGTACGACAATTACTAAGTATTTAGACAGTGAATATTTAAATCATTTTGGTTACAACTGGAACGAAGATTATATAGTTATAAACAAAGTTGATGAAAAAATGTATGACAAATTATCAAATTTATTTTTAGGAACCGATAACTGGGAATATTTATATAATGTTATGGCGAAACAAGAAGATTACTTAATGTTCTATTATGAATATACAACTATTGAAACATATACAACAACTGATGGAGATGGTAATATAACTTATCATACAAGAACTGTTCATCACGATGGTTGGCATTCTAATCCATATGATTCAGATAATACCGGAGAAACAAGATTATATCATCATAGATTTTTTGGCTATCGTTTAGTTTATAAAAATGGTAAACCAAAATTAGAAAAAAGTCCTGCCGTTGATGATATTAGAGAAATAATAAATGAGTATCAGTATTTTCCAGAAGATTGTGTAACTGAAACATACGAAACATTTAAGTTTAACAGATCGGAATTACCATATTTAACTCCATCAGATTTTGATACATTTAATGGTCCTGATTTATCAAATAAATCAATTGAATTGGAAAATAATAAAGTTAAATCATTAAAGTAATAAAGAAACACATTTATCGTGTGTTTTTTCTTTTACTTTAATTTACACTGTCAAATTTCCATGATATAATAGTAACTTGAGAGGGTGATATAAATGGGTTTATTAAAAAAACTTGTTGATACTGAATATAAAGAATTAAAAAGATTTAATAAAATAGCTGATGAAATAGAAGCATTAGACGAAAAATACTCAAAAATGAGTGACGAAGAATTAAAAGGCAAAACTGCTGAATTTAGAGAAAGACTAGCAAAAGGTGAAACTTTAGAAGATATTAAAGTAGAGGCATTTGCAACTGCAAGAGAAGCAGCATATCGTATGATTGGTGAAAAACCATATCGTGTTCAATTAATTGGTGGTTTAGCAATTCATTATGGAAATATTGCTGAAATGAAAACAGGTGAAGGAAAAACCTTAACAACTATTTTACCAGCTTACTTAAACGCATTACCTGGTAAAGGTGTTCATGTTGTAACTGTTAATGAATACTTAAGTGACAGAAACGCTAAATGGATGGGACCTATTTATGATTTCTTAGGAATAACAGTAGGAGTTAACTTAAGAGAACTTACTCCAAGTCAAAAAAGAGATGTTTATAATTGTGATATAACCTATTCAACAAATAATGAAATTGGTTTTGACTACTTAAGAGATAACATGGTAACCAAAAAAGAAGATCGTACACAAAGAGGCTTAAACTACTGTATTATCGATGAAGTCGATTCAATTCTTATTGATGAAGCAAGAACGCCTCTAATTATATCTGGTGGTAAAATGAATTCTGCTAATCTATATATGGATGCAGATCGTGCTGTTAAAAGATTGATTGCCGAAGAAGATTACATTATTGATGAAAAAGCAAAATCTGTTATTTTAACTGAAAAAGGAAGCATTAAAGTTCAAACATACTTTAAACTTGCTAATTTATATGATGCTGAAAATACTGCCTTAGTTCATCACATCAACCAAGCCTTAAAAGCTAACTTTGGTATGAAAAAAGATGTTGACTATGTTGTTGATGATGAAGGAAACGTTGTAATTGTCGACCAATTTACAGGTAGACTTATGCATGGACGTCAATTTAGTGAAGGATTACACCAAGCAATTGAAGCTAAAGAAGGCGTTAAAATAAATGAAGAAACAAAGACTTTAGCAACAATCACATTCCAAAATTTATTTAGAATGTATAATAAAATATCAGGTATGACTGGTACTGCTAAAACAGAAGAAGAAGAATTTAGAGATATTTATAACATGTATGTTATTGAAATACCTACTAACAAACCTTGCATTAGAGAAGATATGGCTGATATGATGTTTGCAACTGAAAAAGGTAAATATGACGCTATTGTTAAATTTATAGAAGAAGTTCATGCAACTGGAGAACCAATTCTAGTTGGTACAATTTCAGTTGAATCAAACGAAAGATTAAGTAAGATGCTTACTAAAGCAAAATTACCTCACGAAGTATTAAATGCTAAGAATCATTTAAGAGAAGCTGAAATAATTGCTAAAGCCGGTGAAAAAGGTGCTATCACAATTGCTACAAATATGGCAGGACGTGGTACCGATATTAAACTAGGCGAAGGTGTTAAAGAATTAGGCGGTTTATGTGTATTAGGTACTGAAAGACATGAATCACGTCGTATCGATAATCAGTTAAGAGGACGTGCCGGTCGTCAAGGAGATCCAGGATATTCACAATTCTTTATCTCATTTGAAGATGAATTAATGAGAAGATTCGGTACTGATAAAATCAAAACAATGATTCAAAGTGTTGGTTATGATGAAACTCAACCGATTAGATCTAAAATGTTCTCAAAGAGTGTTGAAACGGCTCAAAAGAAAGTAGAAGGCAACAACTACGATATGCGTAAAACATTACTTGATTATGACAATATAGTTTCTGAACAAAGAAAAATAATCTATGAAAAGAGAAATGAAATTTTAGATACAGATGATATTCATTCATTAATAATTGAAATATTTAAAGATTATGTTTTTGAATTTGTTGATAGTCACATGGCTCCAGAAGGATATTTAACAGAAAACGATTTAAAAGCAATTGAAAATAACTTTAATACAATATTAAAAAATCAAAAATTAGATTTATCAAATTATAAAGATAAAAAAGAACAAGAAACAATTGATTATGTAACTGAAATTGTTATTAAAGATTATGAAGAAAAAATTAAAGACGTACCTAAAGAAATGTTAGAAGACTTTGAAAGATATATTGCCTTAAGAGTTATTGATGATGCTTGGGTTGAACATATCAATTCAATGGAACATTTAAAAGAAGGAATTGGATTAAGAGGTTATGCTCAAACTAATCCATTACAAGCTTATGCTTTAGAAGGTTATGACATCTTTGATAAGATGCAAGATAATATTGATGCTAACATAGTTAATTTCTTACTAAAATTAAACGTTAATATTAACCGTAAACCAGTTCAAAAAGGTATCGCCAATGATGGCAAAGAAACCTTAAAAAAAGAACCCGCTACTAATAAAAAGAAAAAAATAGGTCGTAACGATTTATGTCCATGTGGCTCGGGAAAAAAATATAAGCAATGCTGTGGAAAGTAGTATAAAATAAGAGAAAACTTATAATTATAAAAAATTATAAATTGGTTCGAGTTTTATAACTTGTCCACAAAATATTAAAAATATGTAGTAA
>ERZ825670.613-NODE-613-length-46134-cov-8.962109_pt1 | contig 46134 bp, 38 predicted proteins | sample MGYA00519929_ERZ825670 | MGnify/ENA primary metagenome ERZ825670 (study PRJEB31778, sample SAMEA3449207) | human gut metagenome | biome: human gut; feature: human-associated habitat; material: faeces | place: United Kingdom | collected 2010/2012 ...
CTCCTATTCAAGAAGATTCTTCCTATTCTGAAGAACTTCCTACTATCGATGAGGTTGCTCCTATTCAAGAAGATACTTCCTATTCCGAAGAACTTCCTACTATCGATGAGGTTATTCCTACTCAAGAAGATTCTTCCTATTCTAAAGAACTTCCTACTATCGATGAGGTTGCTCCTATTCAAGAAGTTAATAATACTATTCCAACGACCAATATTCCTACTGGATATCCAAACATTCCACAAAATCAACCTACATATACTCAACCAGTAGTTCCAACACCTATACCACAACCAACACCAATACCACAATTCTACTATAATGTATATGGTGAGGCTATTCCAATAACATATAACGCACAAAACCAACCAGTATTTACCGTTCCAGTAACTTATGATGCCCAAGGTCAACCTAGACCAGTTCAGATGGCACAACCTACACCATCACCATATATACAACAAAATCCATATATGAGCAATCAACCAACATATGTACAACCAGTACAACCACAACAGAATGTAGTTCCAAACCCACCTCCTACAAGAGTAGTTCGTGCAGATGCTCCACCAAAGGTATCTAAGCCAGTTGAGAACAAGCCATTCGATTTCAGCATATTTGAAAAAGAAGATAAAAAACCAGTGTTCACTGCTAGCGAAAATAGAATATTCGTAGATTCCATTGAAGAAGCATTGAGTCAATTAGGTGTTGAAACAGACTCTTCCAAGGATAAAGAGAACGAAGTTGTTCCAGAGTTCCAAGAGTATGTTGCTCCTACAAAGAGTAGTAAGCCAGTAACTCCAAAGCAGGAAACTCCTAAGACTGCTCCCGTTTTGAGCGAAGCGGAACGTAAAAAACGTGAAAAAATGGATGCTAAACTCAAAAAAGAATGGGAGAAAAAAGGTCTTGACCCTAACGATTGGAAACGTAGAAAACATATATAACAAGAAAATCCACTCATTGAGTGGATTTTTTTATACAACATAACTTTAATATAAGTATAAAAAAGGCGATTGCTAAGCAATCGCCTAAATTTACATCTTTTAATTCTAAGATTATTCTTTTACACCACCAGCAGATACGCCTTCTACGATAAACTTAGATAGTATAATATATACTATAATAAGTGGTAGCATAGCTAGGAATACACCTGCATAAACTTGACCATAGTCTGTACGGAAAGTATCAGACTTCATTTGTGCAATTTGAATAGGTAGTGTATACTTACTCTTTTCAGTTAGTACGATAGATGGAGTAAAGAAGTTGTTCCAAGCAGTAATGAACGCAAATATACCTTGTGTTGCTAATGCTGGAGTCATAATTGGTAATGAGATAGTAAAGAATGTTCTAAACTCATTACAACCATCTATACGAGCCGCCTCAACAAGTGATACCGACAAAGCACCCTTCATATATTGACGCATATAGAACGCAATCGGTGGAGCTGCTATTGCTGGTAATATGATTGCTGCAAAGCTATTTAATATTCCTAAGTTAGAACATAACTTATAGAAACCTATGATAGATACTTGTTGTGGTATCATCATAATAGCCATGATAAATGTAAATGCAGCATCTCTTAGCCTAAATTGATATACTGTAAGACCATAAGCTGTTGCTGTTGCAAACAATAGCGAACAAGCTGTTACAGCTGTAGATAGAATTAAACTATTCTTAAAACCTAACATAATATCCAAGTCAGGTCTTGCTAAAACGGATTTAACGTTTTTAATTAGTTCGCCACCAGGAATTAGAGTCAAGCCACTTTGAATTTCAGAACTTGTACGGCTGGCATTTACAAAAGTTAGCCAGAATGGTAACAAACTTATGATTGAAAGTAGGACACATATTACAAAGATAACTATCTTTTTAACTTTGCCTTGTCCTGGCTTTTGTCCTGCACTAGTACTCATATTTGTAGACCTCCACTAACTTTATTTCCTTGTTTAGCCAATTTTCTTTGCTTTTTGATGTACTTCTTATGAGCTACTTCATCTTCATCTCTAAGAATGTAGAATACTATAGCACTTAAAATACTTGTTGCAATGAATAGCATAGTAGCGGCCGCACCTGCTTTACCATAGTCTTGAGTACCACCACCGAATACTTTATCAGTGATATACATAGTAACAGTTTGAGCAGTATAGTTTGGAGCACCCTTTTGGTCGGAACTCAATAGCTTTGGTACATCGTAAAGTTGTAGACCACCTATAATAGATGTAATTAATGTATATACCATGATTGGTTGAATACATGGTATTGTAACCTTAAAGAAAGTTTGAGTACTTGTACAACCATCGATTTCAGAAGCCTCAAATAGAGATTCGTTAATACCTAGGATACCAGAAATTAATGATACCATTGTGTTACCATACCACATCCAAGTTTGGATAAAGGATACTAGACCTCTTACCCAACTAGTACTTCTTAAGAAGTCAACTTGAGTATCAACAACACCTAACTGTTTCATTAAAAATACGTTTACGATACCTGTCTTATCAAACAATGATGTAAATAAAATTGCTATACATGATGCAGTAAGTACGTTAGGTAAGAAGATTAAAATCTTAAAGATACCTTGACCAGGAACTCTTAATCTCTTATCAGTGAACCATGCTGCACATAGTAATGATAATGTGATTTGTGGAATAAAGTTACAACCCCACATGATGATTGTATTCTTAAATGCATTTAAGATACCACTTGCTTCACTTGCATTTTTGAATACATTTTCAAAGTTAGTCAAACCTATAAAGTTAGGACCTACAGTTTCAAATTGAAAAGTTACTAGGTTTTGACCCATAGTATACTCTTGAACTGAATAGTATAGGGTTAAAAGTAACGGATAGAGTTGAAAAACAAAGAAAGCAAGAAAGAAAGGAAAAATAAATATGTAGCCATATTTGGCATAGCTTACGCTTTTTAATCTAGAATTTGCGCCTGCCATTTAAAGATTCACACTCCTTATTAAGTTGAAATAATATAAAGCAAATATATTACAACAAGGGGCAAGGATTTTCTTGCCCCCTGCGATAATAAACTAATTGAACACTATTAACGTATTAATCAATATTATTCAACTGTAATACCAGAAATTTGGTCCTTAACAGCACCCTTGAATGATGCAATAGCATCTTCCTTAGATGTGCCATCATAACAGTAGGAGTTTACAGCTTCGATAAATGCGTTATTAATAGTTTGGTCATAACCAGTCATTAGACTAACATCGATATTCTTAACTTGTTCTTGGAATAGACTGTAGTGGTCTTGACCGCCTAAGAAGTCGAATGAGTAACCGTCTGCAATGATGTTGCTGATTGCAGTATCGTTGTTACAGTAGTCAGAAGAATTCTTAGCATACCATTGCATAGATTCTGTATTTATAGTAAAGAATTCAATGATATCCTTAACGATATCAGCGTTGTTACAAGTTGGTGGAACTACAATCCAAGTACCGCCCCAGTAGTAAGCAGATGGACCTTCGATAGCCTTCCAGTCGCCGTAAGAAGAACCTTCAGCACCCTTTTCGCCACCACAGTTTTGAACCATTGTCCATTGAATACCCCAAGTGGAGAAGAAAGCACCCATAGTCTTAGCAGAAGCGTCGGAAACATTATCAGAGATACAGCTGTTCCAACCGTTAGTCCATTGGTTTACACCAACAGTTAAGTCGCCAGACTCATCATTAGTTAGCTTGTAAGCCATATCCATGAAGTCTTCGATTTCGCTAGTAACTGCAAGAGAAGTACCATCAATCCAAGAAGTAGTACGGTTAGTTCTAAATACTTGCCATACGTCTTGAATACCTTGAACTAGCTTAACTTCACCATTAGAAGCCTTGTTTACTTCTTGAGCAGTAGCTACAAAAGTATCCCAGTCCTTAACCTTTTCTTGCATAGCAGCTTCGTCTTCAACGCCTAGAAGTTCCTTAGCTAGAGATGGTCTATATAGGAATAGTCCAGGAGCAGCTTGCCAAGAAGAACCCTTAATAGCACCAGTAGTCTTAGAAGTACCAACTTGCTTAGTATATTCGTATTGGTTATCTAATTCGCTATCAGCGATACCAACTTCAGATAGAGCAACAGTAGCACTGTCGTTATTGATATACTTTAGAGCGTAGTCAGCTTCTGCTAGGAACATATCACCTAAGTCGCCGTTAGCTGAAAGAATTTGGTCTAAGTTAGTTTGGTAAGCACCACCATCAGATGGCTTGATTTGATAATCACTATCGATAGCACAAGTAACGCCATTCTTAAAAGTGATTGTATTAGAAGCTTCATCATACTTAGCACCAGTTTCAACTGGACCACCATTATCGTGACCGAATTCACCGTTATCACAGTAGTAATTCTTAATCATACCGATAAATTCATCGTTCCATGAGTTAATAACGAAGTTAGTACCGTCAGATGGTAGGCTAGCTGTTGCAGAATCATCACCACTAGTACCAGCGGTATTGTCATCGCCACTAGCATCAGCACTAGTATCGTCACCAGCATTAGCGTCAGCAGCGCTAGTAGTAGTAGTAGTATCACCACCGTTATTGCTATCGGAATTGCCATCACAACCAACTAGAGAAGTTGTAGCCATTGCTAAAACTGCTACAAGAGCAAGTGTTTTCTTTAAACTCTTCATTTGAAAATTTCCTCCTTAATGAATGAATAATATTAAATTTAAAATATTAATATTAACTAACTTAAACTTAGAAAAAGACTATCATCTTAAATAGCCCCGACCGTTTTACCCGTCAAGAGTTCTCCCCCAACGATTAAATGTCTTTCTTTTTCTGAAATGGTCTGTTTATTAATCAACCTAACTAACATTTGAGCTGAACGCTTACCTATCAATTCGATATTCTGTTTAATGGTAGCTAATGGTCTTTCAAGTATTTGTGAAAGATATATTCCATCATAACCAAGAATAGAAACATCATCAGGAACGGAAAGTCCCAACTGTTCAATTGCGTTAATCACTCCAATAGCAGAATAGTCATCTGGGGCAATTATGCAAGTTGGTGGATTATACAAACTCAACATTTCTTGTGCGATTTTACCAGCTGAAACAGGGTCATGATACTTAGTCTGTCTTACATAGTCGATATTAGAACTAATGCCCAAACTCTCCAAAGTACTTTTAAAAGAGTTTAGTCTGTCTGTAGTAACTTGCGAACTATCGCCATATATGTAAGCAATATTTGTATGACCTTTAGAAACCACATATTCAACTAATCTTTTCATACCCATAGCATTGTCCGAAGATACGCTATAAGTCTTTTCTGATATAAAGTCAATCGTTACGAGTGGTATGTTGCTATTTATTAAATCAGTCACATTAGAGTCATAAAAATCAGCACATACTATAGCCACACCGTCCACGTTTCTATACTTACAATGTTCAAGATAACTCATAGACCTATCACCAATATTTCTATTGTTAATAAAAGTGATATCATAACCAAGCCTTTCAGCCTCAGCCCTAAAACTTTCCAAAACTTTAGAAAAGTAGGTGTGAGCTATACCCGTTCCCGACTTATCAGCATATATAACGCCTATACTGTAAGTTCTATTAGTTTTCAAAGCTCTAGCTTGAGAATTAGGAAGATATCCCAACTCATCAGCAGTTTGCTTAATTAAACGTTTAGTATTTTCGCTGACATCATTATGATTATTTAATGCTTTACTAACTGTTGCAATAGACACTCCACATTTTTCGGCTACATCTTTAATTGATACCATAATAACAAGCGTCCTTTAAATTTATAAGAAAGCCTAATACACATAAGCTGTCAAAATATAAAACACAGTAATATTAAATTAATGCAAAGTGCATAAAACTCAGAACACACCAAGACATAACTAACACCTAATACTGTAATAATAGTTTACAATGTAAACAAGAAAAAGTCAATATCTAAAACTTTTATTTAATTTTTTTCGTGCAAACTGTACAATTTTAAAAATTGATTTTTGTGCAGTCTGCTATAATATTTTCCAGTTTAAGACATAAAAGTTACAGAATGATTACAAAAAATTAGGCAAACTAAAAAATTTTGATATAAAATACACAAAATTCAGTTACTTTTTTTGATTTTTTCTACTAGTTAATCGTTTAAGTAATCGTTTTCCTAACAAGTTGCACACAAGATTAACACATTAATAATCTTTTTATGATTATATCAATCTAATAATATCATAAAAGATAATATTAAATATAAATTTGTTCACACTTTTAAATTGGACGACTAATGCCGTCCAAAAATAAAGTGAATAATTCTATTGAGCGTCTGCGAATCTTTGTTTGCCGTCAACATCTCCAATAAAGATAGTTTTAGGCATAGCCCAAGTATCGCTAGAACCGAATAGAGCCTTATATATTACTAAATCCTCTTGAGAGTCATAATCTTTAGCTATGGTAATAACCTTGAACACATTTCCATTGATATCTTTATAACAATTACCTATTTGAACATCACGTTCAACAGAAGTTTCTAAAGTTTTAGCAGTAGGTTCTTCATTTAAGATATCATCTGCAACTATTACCATAGAACTAAATGGTGGAACTTTAACATAAGCGTCATAATTACCATTAATCTCCACTACTTGATTACTTATTACATCTACTAAGAAGTTCATATCAGTATGGAAACTAAAGCCATATTCATTCTCATCTAAGTTTAAAGCGATGTATATTATTTGACCATTCAACTCTTTTTTGAATAAAAGTTGTCTGTTTCTAACTATAATAGTTTGATAGTTACCAGTTCTCATAGCTGGATACACACTATAAATTCTACCTAATCTAACTATGTGCTTATATAGGTCTAAGTTTCCGTTAGATAGTAAATCATCTAAGTCTAAACAAGGTCTTAGACCATCATCTGAATTATTTTCGTGGATACCCTTAACTCCGAACTCACTACCATAGTAGATAGATGGTATTCCTGGCATACCATACATTAGAGTATAACAGTTTTTAAGATTTCTCTCATCTTTTAAAGTACTTGCCAATCTGTTTACATCATGATTGTCTACAAAGTTAAATAGGTTTATATTCTTATAGATACCATTACTTCCCGATTGACGATTGATAGAATAGTCTATTTCAAAGTAGTTTCCATCATTATGAGAGGAATATATACCCTTGTAACATTCGTAGTTAGTAGTACTATCGAGCATTTCAGGATTAGCCCATCTGTTGTAATCGCCATGGATAATTTCACCCATTAGCCAAAAGTCAGCCTTTTTAGATTTGGTAAACCATCTAATACGTTTAAAGAAGTCGAAATCTATGCAATCAGCAGCATCGAAGCGAATACCGTCAATATCGAACTCTTTAATCCAGTAGTCAACGGCATCTATGATGTAGTCGCAAACTTTAGGATTTTTCATATTCAACTTAACTAGATTATAGTAACCGTTCCAACCCTCATACCAGAAGTTATCGCCACAAGGACTTTGACCTCCAAAGTTTAAATTTTGAAACCAATCGCAGTATTGAGATGCAGGGCCATTATTTTGAACATCTTTAAAAGCCCAGAAGTTTCTACCTACATGATTAAATACGCCGTCTAAGACTACTCTAATACCATTAGCATGAAGTTCGTCGCAGACTTTTTTAAATAGTTCATTAGTACCTAAACGTCTGTCGATAACCTTATAATCTGTAGTATCGTAGCCGTGTTCAACGGATTCAAATACTGGGCCAAAGTATACAGCAGTGATATTCATTTCTTTAAGATGTGGTATCCAATCTATAACCTTACCAAGACGGCATCTAATTTCGCCGTTGTCGTTTACCTTTTCAGCACCACAAAATCCTATTGGATATATATGGTAAAATATAGCGTTATCGTACCAAAAACTCATTTCAAAAAATCCTCCCAAATAAAAATAGTATTTAATTTAATTGATAGTTTTAAGTATCAATATCATTACCTTCCAAATAGTAAGATGCCTCCATATCGGCAACGTTTAAAGCCAACGCCAAAGGAAACATTTCAAAAGCTCTACCTACAGAGTTGTTATCTTCAACACCAGAAAAGCCCATGTGATATCTAATAGCAAAAGCCTCTTCTCTTGATAGCCTCATAAACCCAGATATTATATACACCGATTTTTCACCATGACCATAAGGCAAAGTATCATTTATCTTATAGCAAGGAACTTTTTCCCATTGACCTTTGGAATTTTTAACGTTCCTATAGTCCTCATGATATAGATTAATCTTACAAAGGTCATGCAATAGAGAAACTAAAGCTATAGTTTCATCGGAATAGTTCATACCGTATAGTGTCTTAGTATTTTCTCTACTAAGATAATCTTTAAGACAGTTATACACGTTTATACTATGCTGAACTAATCCCCCTGGATAACACCCATGAAATCTGGAACTACTTGGTGCAGTAAAAAAATCACTTTGGTCGCAACATAGATATTCAAGCAATCTTTCCGAACCGTTTCTTGTAATGTTAGAACTATATATATCAATAAATTCATTTTTTCTAGCTACAATACTTTGGGAAGTTTCATCATCATAGAACTTCATAATATACAAACTCACCTCTTGTTATAAATATACATTAAATTAAAAATCTCACTATTATATGATACCACATTTTTTAATAAAATTCAAGAGTTTTTTGTATTTTTCATTAATCTTTAAGATTTCAAACTTCAGTTCTTTGTATAAACTATCTAAAAGTGAATATTATGTTAAGTTTTAATAATAAATACAAATATTATATTATAAATACAAAAATGAATATACACGCAAGAACTACTTCAATACAAAATTGAAGTAGTTCTTTATGATATGAGAAACTTTTATGAAAAATGTCTATTAGAAAGTTACTGCAGTGCCATAGTATGTACAAGTCAAAAGTTTTTCCATTTCAGCTGGAGTGATTGGTCTAGGGTTAGAACCTGTACAAGCATCGCCAACGGCTAGTTCAGCAATCTTAGAAACTTTTTCTTTAAACTCATCTTCATTAACACCGAACTCTTTTAGAGTCTTTGGAATGTTTAACTTAACGTTGTAAGCGTCAATCTTATCGCATAGAGCATCTACAAGAGCCTTATCAGTATTACCTTGTAAGTTTATGGATTTTGCTATTTGAGCATAACGCTTTTCAGCAGTCTTATCCTTAGCATTGTACTTAATTACATATGGTAAATAGATTGCATTCGCACAACCATGTGGAATGTGTCCAGTAGAGAACGCTGCACCAGTCTTATGTGCCATAGAGTGTACTATTCCTAACAAAGCGTTAGAGAATGCCATACCTGCTAAACATTGAGCATAGTGCATCTGTTCACGAGCACCCATGTCACCGTTGTAGCTGTCTGGTAGATAGTCAAATACCATCTCTATAGCCTTTAGTGCTAGAGGGTCTGTAAATGGGCCATTCAATGTAGATACATAAGCCTCAATAGCATGAGTTAAAGCGTCCATACCAGTATGTGCAACTAGTTTTGGTGGCATAGTTTCAGCTATTTCTGGGTCTACTATAGCAATATCTGGAGTGATATTGAAATCTGCTAGTGGGTACTTAACACCAGTTTGATAGTTTGTAATTACTGAGAATGCTGTAACTTCAGTAGCTGTTCCAGATGTAGATGGTATAGCTACAAACTTAGCTTTTTGTCTTAGTGTTGGGAAGTTAAAAGGTATTATTAAATCCTCAAAAGTAGTTTCAGGATATTCATAGAATGTCCACATAGCCTTAGCTGCGTCTATTGGAGAACCTCCACCCATAGCAACGATAACGTCTGGTTGGAACTCTCTCATAACTTCAGCACCCTTCATAACTGTTTCTACAGATGGGTCTGGTTCAACGCCTTCAAAGAGTTTAACTTCCATACCAGCCTCTTGCAATAGACAGACTGCCTTATCTAAGAAACCAAAACGTTTCATAGAGCCTCCTCCGACTACTACTATTGCTTTAGTTCCCTTGATATTCTTTAGTTCTTCAAGACAACCTTTGCCATGATATACATCTCTAGGTAGAGTAAAACGTGCCATAATAAAAGACCTCCTAAATATTTCAATTTATCTATTTTCGATATAATTATCGATTTCATTAAAGTAATTATATCACACTTGCACAAAAATAGGTAATATAAAATAGGAATACCTTATATATATTTTTTTATATTATATAAGCTATAAGATACATACTATTTAATATGACTTCTACTCATAAGGTTCTTTATTGTCGGTCAACCCTAGAATATAATCCGTGCTAGTATTATAAAGCTGAGATAGTTTTATTATTACATATATTGGAACTTCTCTAACACCTCTCTCATACTTTGAATACAACGACTGGTCGCACAACTTGCTGTTTTATGTACTTTACCAGAAGTTTTATTCATAAAATATTCCTTTAAAATTTCTTCCATAAAAAACCTCCACATAACTAAATATTATCAACTCAACTTTTCTTTCTATGATTATATTATACTATATTTTAGGGGATTTTTTTAGTACAAAAAATATAAAACGACGTATCTACGAAGATACGCCGTTTATTTTTATAGTTAAAAATAGATACTAAATCTTAGTTTTTAGACTTGATATACTCATCGATAGCCTTTGCAGATGCCTTACCTGCACCCATTGCAGAGATAACTGTAGCAGCACCAGTAACGGCATCACCACCAGCGAAAACGCCCTCTCTGGAAGTTTGACCTTTTTCGCCATCAGTAACTATACAGCCGTGTTTGTTAGTTTCAAGATTAGCAGTAGTACTCTTTATTAGTGGGTTTGGAGAAGTTCCTATAGACATGATAACGCAATCTACATCAAGAACGAACTCAGAGCCTTCTTTAACGATAGGTCTACGTCTACCAGATGCATCAGGTTCACCTAGTTCCATTTCAACGCACTTCATACCCTTAACGAACTTATGTTCATCGCCTAGTATTTCAACTGGATTGTTTAAAGTCTTAAAGATGATGCCTTCTTCTTCAGCGTGTTCAACTTCTTCTTTTCTAGCAGGAAGTTCGTCCATAGAACGTCTGTAGACTATGTACACGCTTTCTGCACCCAAACGTTGAGCACAACGAGCAGCGTCCATAGCAACGTTACCACCACCTACAACGGCAACCTTTTTAGCGTTCATAATAGGAGTTGCAGAGCCTTCCTTATAAGCCTTCATTAGATTAGTTCTAGTTAAGAACTCATTAGCAGAATATACACCCTTTAAGTTTTCACCAGGAATGTTCATAAATCTAGGTAGACCAGCACCAGAACCTATAAATATAGCTTCAAAACCTTGTTCGTCCATAAGTTCATCAATTGAGATAACCTTACCTACTACCATGTTAGTTTCTACCTTAACGCCTAGAGCCTTTAAGTTATCAACTTCCTTTTGAACTATACTCTTAGGAAGTCTAAACTCTGGAATACCATATACTAGAACGCCTCCAGCCTTGTGTAGAGCCTCAAAGATAGTAACTTCATAACCCATCTTAGCTAAATCACCAGCACAAGTTAATCCCGATGGACCTGCACCTATGATAGCTACCTTATGACCATTAGATTGTGGCTTAACAGCTTGTTCAGTACAGTGTTCATTGTGATAGTCTGCAACAAAACGTTCCAAACGACCTATACCAACTGGTTCAGCTTTGATACCTCTAACACACTTGCTTTCGCATTGTTTCTCTTGAGGACATACACGTCCACATACGGCAGGTAATGAACTGGATAATGATATGCTTTGATATGCTCCTTCATAATCTTTTTCCTTTATTTTGGAAATAAATGCAGGAATGTTTATAGATACAGGACAACCAGTCATACATCTAGCATTTTTACAGTTTAGACATCTTTCAGCCTCATCAAGAGCGATTGCCTCTGTATAGCCAAGAGCAACTTCCTTAAAGTTATGACTTCTAACTTGAGGGTCTTGTACAGGCATTTCATTCTTTTTAGGTGACATATTAGGCATGATTATTCAACCCCCTTAAATAGATTACAAGTTTCTTCATGTTGTTTACGTTCAAACTCTCTGTACATAGAAGAACGTTCCATAGCTTCATCGAAGTCTACAAGATGTCCGTCAAAGTCAGGGCCATCAACACAAGCGAACTTAGTTTCACCACCAACAGTTAAACGACAACCGCCACACATACCAGTACCATCAATCATGATAGGGTTCATGGATACTACAGTCTTAATACCATACTTTTCAGTAGTCTTACATACGAACTTCATCATAATTAGTGGGCCAATAGCGATAACTTCATCATATTTATTACCATCTTGGATAAGTTGTTCAAGAGCGTTAGTAACTAAGCCCTTAGTACCATGACTTCCGTCATCAGTCATCATGCAGAGTTTGTCGCTAACTGCATTGAACTCATCTTCTAAGATAACTAAATCCTTGTTTCTAAAACCTACTACAGAGTGAACTTCACAACCTAAATTGTGTAACTTCTTAGCTATAGGATAAGCAATGGCACAACCTACACCACCACCAACTACAGCGACTTTCTTCAATCCATCTGTATGAGATGCAACACCTAAAGGACCTACAAAATCCTGAATATATTCGCCCTCATTTTTGTGATTTAACTTTTCAGTAGTAGCACCCACTATTTGGAAAATAATAGTAACAGTTCCAGCTTCTCTGTCGAAATCTGCAACTGTTAGTGGAATACGTTCGCCCTCATCATCTACTCTTAGAATGATAAATTGACCTGGTTCAGCCTTTTTAGCTATAGCTGGAGCGTCAATTTCCATCAATGTTACTGTAGGATTAAGAACTTTTTTCTTAACTATTTTAAACATCGTTCTATAACTTCCTTTCTAACGATTAATAATTAACAAAAAATTAAATATCTCTGCTTGATTTTTTAGATATTTTTTATAACATATCAATGCTTACATACACTTATTATATCACGGGAAGTAGAATTATCAATAATGTAAAAATAGAATGACCTATATCAAAAAGTATATGTTTGATATTTTCGCACACCATCGAAAAAGTTAGTCTTGGCTAACTTTTTATATATACTTTTTTATATGTTTAATGCCATATTTTATATTACCATCTAAATTTATATGAGGTATATAATTGTAATATGAGTAATTTGCACATATCATTATTGAATAGTTGATTTTTTTTATATATAATTTTAATTAAACGTTTAATGTTCTATAATGATGCAAAAAATCCCCGTTAATAACTAAACTATATTTTATGAAATGAGGTCGAACAATGGAAAAAGAATTTGATTTCTCTATTATAGACGAAATTCTTTCTAAACACGAACCCACTGCTATAATAGCTATCTTGCAAGATGTTCAAGAACATTATAGATATCTTCCTAGAGAAATTTTTCCTTACATTGCTAAAAAGTTGAATACTAGCGAGGCTAAAATTTACAGTGTGGCTACATTCTATGAGAACTTCTCTCTTGAACCTAAAGGCAAGTATGTAATAAAATGTTGCGATGGTACTGCTTGTCATGTTAGAAAGTCTATACCTATACTTGAATATCTAAGAAAAGAACTTGGTCTTACTGCAACCAAAACTACCTCCGATGATTTAATGTTCACCGTAGAAACTGTATCATGTTTAGGTGCTTGTGGTCTTGCTCCAGTGTTGACCGTCAACGATGTGGTTCACCCATCTATGACTCCTGAAAAGGCTGAGGCTCTTTTAAAACAATTAAAGGAGGCTGAACCTAATGTTTAAATTAAATGATGCCGTGGATATCAACAATGCTAGAAATACCTTCAAACACTCTTTTGATATGCAAAAGAAAAAAGTTCTAATATGTGGTGGTACTGGTTGCGTTGCTGGTGGTTCACTAAAAATATATGCCGAAATTATTAGACTCCTTGAAATTGCTGGTGTTGAAGTATCCGTTGAACTAAAAGCTGAAACTGAAAATCGTGAAAATGTAATAGGCGTTAAAAAAAGCGGTTGCCACGGATTCTGCGAAATGGGTCCTCTAGTTAGAATTGAACCTAAAGGTTGGCTATATACTAAGGTAAAGTTCGAAGATTGTGCCGAAATAGTAGAAAAATCTCTAATTGGCGATGAGTTCATTGAAAGATTGGCTTACAAAAGTAATGGTGTCACTTTCGCTAAACAAGAAGAAATTCCATTCTATGCAAAACAGACTAGATTGGTTCTTGAACATTGTGGTCACATAGATGCAACTTCTATTAAAGAATATCTAGCTATTGGTGGATATAAAGCATTACAAAAATCTCTATTTGAAATGTCACCTAGTGACGTCGTAGATACTATATCAGATTCTAATTTGCGTGGTCGTGGAGGCGGTGGCTTTCCTACTGGTAGAAAGTGGTCGCAAGTTGCAAAGCAATCCGACCCTATTAAGTATGTGGTCTGTAACGGTGATGAGGGCGACCCTGGTGCTTTTATGGATAGAAGTATCATGGAAGGCGACCCCCATAGAATGATTGAAGGTATGATGATTGCTGGTTATGCTACTGGTGCTAAAAATGGTTATATATATGTTCGTGCAGAATATCCACTAGCTGTTGAAAGACTAAAGATGGCTATTAGTCAAGCTGAAGAATGTGGTCTATTAGGTGATAACATTCTAGGTACAGACTTCTCTTTTAGATTACATATCAACCGTGGTGCAGGAGCTTTCGTATGTGGTGAGGGTTCAGCATTAACGGCATCTATAGAGGGTAAACGTGGTATGCCTAGAGTTAAGCCTCCTAGAACCGTTGAACACGGTCTATTTGATAAACCTACAGTCTTAAACAACGTCGAAACTTTTGCCAACGTCCCTTTAATAATAAACAATGGTGCAGATTGGTATAAATCTATAGGTCCAGCAAATTCCCCTGGAACTAAGGCTTTTGCTCTAACTGGTAAGATTAATAATACTGGCTTGATTGAAATTCCTATGGGTAAGACTCTAAAAGAGGTCATCTATGATATAGGTGGTGGTATCCGTGATGGAAAAGAGTTCAAAGCCGTTCAAATTGGAGGACCATCTGGTGGTTGTCTAATCACTAAGGATTTATCTCTACCTTTAGATTTCGACTCTTTAAAGAAAGTCGGTGCTATGATAGGTTCTGGTGGTCTTGTAGTTATGGATAATGATACTTGTATGGTAGAAATTGCACGTTTCTTTATGAACTTTACTCAAAATGAATCTTGTGGAAAGTGCGTTCCATGTCGTGAGGGCACTAAACGTATGCTTGAAATCTTGGAAAGAATAGTGGCTGGTAATGGTAAAGATGGCGACATTGAACTACTTCTTGAATTAGCTGATACTATTTCTTCTACTGCACTTTGTGGATTGGGTAAGACTGCTCCTGCTCCAGTAATATCTACTATTAAGAGTTTCCGTGATGAGTATGAGGCTCATGTATATGATAAAAAATGTCCTGCTGGTAACTGCAAAAAGTTAGTTAGATATCAAATTCAACCTGAACTATGTAAAGGTTGTTCAGCGTGTTCTCGTAAGTGTCCAGTTGGGGCTATAAGTGGTCAAATAAAGAGTCCGTTCACCATAGATACTACTAAGTGTATAAAATGTGGTGCTTGTATTCAAACTTGTAAGTTCGGTGCAATAAAGGAGGTTTAACATTAATCATGAAGAACGAAAATTATATGCTTATAGATAACATTCCAGTACCTATTGAGAATGAAAAAAATATTCTTGAAATGGTTCGTAAAGCAGGTATTGAACTTCCTACATTCTGTTACTATTCCGAACTATCGGTGTACGGTGCTTGTAGAATGTGTATGGTGGAAAATAAACATGGTGGCATGGAGGCATCTTGTTCCACACCACCTAGGGCAGGTATGGAAATATATACTAATACTCCTAAACTTAGACAACATCGTAAGATGATTTTAGAACTTCTACTATCCAACCACTGTAGAGATTGCAATACTTGTGATAAAAATGGTAAGTGTAAACTTCAAGAACTTGCACATCGTTTTGATATCCATAGAGTACGTTTTGAAAATACATCACCTGAACCACTAGTAGATGACTCATCACCATGCATTACTAAAGATGCTAGTAAGTGTATTCTATGTGGCGATTGCGTTCGTGTATGTAATGAAGTTCAAAACGTTGGTGCTATAGATTTTGCACATCGTGGTTCTAAAATGACCGTAAGTTGTGCTTTTGAAACTCCAATTGGACAATCCAACTGTGTAGGTTGTGGACAGTGTGCATCGGTATGTCCTACTGGAGCGATAATCATAAAAGATGATAGTCACCTACTTTGGAAAGAACTTTGGAACGATAATACTAATGTAGTATGTCAAATAGCCCCAGCCGTTAGAGTCGCTGTAGCTAAAGAGTTCGGTTATAAGGGCGAAAACGTTATGGGAAAAATAGTCGCATCTTTAAAGCGTCTAGGATTTACCTACGTTTTCGATACCGCTACTGCTGCTGATATTACAGTTATAGAAGAAGCTAATGAGTTTATCGAAAGAATTAAAAAGGGTGAAAATATACCATTATTTACATCATGTTGTCCTGCATGGGTTAAGTATTGTGAAAATAACTATCCTGAATTGATGCCTAATGTATCTAGTTGTCGTTCTCCAATGCAGATGTACGCATCGGTAATTAGAGAAAAGTTCAAAGATGATACAAAGCGTCTAGTAAGTGTCGCAGTAATGCCTTGCACTGCCAAAAAAGGTGAGGCTAAACGTGAAGAATTTATGGTTGATGGCAAGCCTATCGTTGACTATGTTATAACCACTCAAGAGTTAATAAAGATGATTAGAGAGGCTGGTATCTGCTTTAACGAAATAGAACCCGAAGCTATAGATATGCCTTTCGGTTCTAAATCTGGTGCAGGGGTTATATTCGGTGTCACTGGTGGCGTAACCGAGGCAGTAATTAGATACGTTTCTACTGATAAATCTAGTTCAGCTCTAAAAATGATTGCCTACAACGGCGTTAGAGGTCTTGAAGGTGTTAAAGAGTTTACTGTTCCATTTGGCGATACAGAGTTGAAAATCGCTTGTGTTAGTGGTCTTAAAAATGCTAATGATATCATTCAAAGAGTTAAAAACGGCGAACATTTTGACTTAATAGAAGTCATGGCTTGTCCTAACGGTTGCATAAACGGAGCAGGTCAACCAGTCGCCAAAGCTAAAGAACGTAAAAAAAGAAGTGCTGAACTATATAACAATGATAGTATGTGTACTATCAAGAGTAGCGAAGAAAATCCACTTATAGAGTATATCTACAAGGAAATATTAAAGGATAAGGCTCACGAACTGTTACACGTTCATTATAATAGTAAATAATCTTTTACCATTGTTTTCCATAAATTAAAAGATGTCATATCATAATAGATATGGCATCTTTAATATTATATAATCTTAAACTACTACTTTGATAAAAATAGTTTATCTATAGTACTTTCAAGTTCATCTAGGAACATACTATCATAAGATGTGAAGTTATAGGTCTTTGGATATATAAACACATCTTTAATAGTGGATAGCTTATCACGGCAAGGAATTTGTACCAAATTGTATCTATTTAAAACCTGTTGTGGCAATGGAGATACCCACATATAAGTATTTTCCACGGAGGTTAAGATATCAAATTGACTACCTCTTTCGCAAACGTATATTCTATTTCTATCAGTAGAATGAGCATTTACATAGTTATCAGAAAGGTATGGAACAGAGTTGTCACCATGCACTATCTCAGTATATATTGAAAGTTCATCTGTAGATACTTTATAATTTTTTGCTAATGGGTGATTTTTGGATACTAATATCATATATTGAAATTCGCAAAGAGTTCTATACTTTATCTTTTTTTCATTCAATAAGGATATAAAATATTCCTCATATAGTTCATCATAGCGAATTATTCCAAGATTATATTCACATTCAATAATGTTGTTAATAGCCTCCATGGAGTTGGTTTCTTTTAAATAGATATCCAACTTTTTAGAAGAATCTAACTTATTCAAAAATTGTGTAAATACATAGGTTATATAAGAGGCTCTTGGTATGGATATGCTAAAAGATACTGTTTCTGTACTAACAGTCTTGTATAACTTTTCCATCTTTTCAATTTGAACTAGTACTGCTTTAGCATACTCAAGAAATTCAGCACCCTTGACAGTAGGAACTACTCCTCTAGCTGAACGTTTAAATATAACTATACCCATTTCACTTTCAATTTCTTTAATAGCCTTACTTAAGTTAGGTTGTCCCATAAATAACGCCGATGCAGCTTTAGTAATAGAACCAATCCTTTCGACTTCTACCAAGTAACGAAGATGTTGCAAATTCAAAAAAACATCACTTCCTTTAACGAAATACTAGAGTAATATACAATTTGCGTAGTCCACAAATTAAGACTACGCAAATTTTTATTTATACTATTTAAGAATAAACTTTAATTATTCTTCAACAAAGCCTTCACCATAGTAAGCTAGTTTGTATAGATGCTTTAACTCGCCAACTCTAGGAAGTCTTGGGTTAGCAGTAGTACATTGGTCACCGAATGCCTTATATGCAAGTTCATCAAGAGCAGCATTGTAAGTGTTTTCATCGATAGCAGTCTTTGGCCATTGAACGTTTGCTTCCTTAATGGATAGTGGAACGTTAACCTTACCCATTAGTTCACGAACTGCATTAGCTAGAGCCTTAACGCCTTCTTGGTTAGTAGCAGTAGCTGGAACTAAACCTAACATAACAGCTATTTCCTTGAAACGCTCTGGAGCGATATAGTGGTCATACTTTGGCCAAGCAGCAAACTTAGTTGGAGTAGTTTCACCATTGTACTCAATAACGTGTGGTAGTAGGTAAGCGTTAGCTAGACCGTGTGGAATATGGAACTCACCACCTAGCTTATGTGCTAGTGAGTGGTTAACACCTAAGAATGCATTTGTAAATGCCATACCAGCGATACAAGAAGCATTGTGCATCTTCTCTCTTGCTAGAGGGTCAGCAGTAGCATATGATTCTGGTAGATACTTAAATACTAACTTAATAGCGTGTAAAGCCATAGCATCTGTGTAGTCATTTGCTAGAGTAGAAACGTAAGCCTCAATTGCGTGAGTTAATACGTCAAGACCTGTAAATGCAACAGAAGTTCTAGGTAGAGTCATTACGAATTGTGGGTCAATGATAGCAATATCTGGAGTTAGCTCGTAGTCAGCTAGAGGATACTTCATGTTGTTAGCCTTATCAGAGATAACTGCAAATGAAGTAACTTCAGAACCAGTACCAGAAGTAGTTGGAATAGCTACTAACTTAGCCTTCTTACCCATCTTAGGGAACTTGTAAACTCTCTTACGGATATCTAAGAACTTTTGAGCCATGCCGATAAAGTCAGCATCTGGATTTTCATAGAATAACCACATACCCTTTGCAGCGTCGATTGCAGAACCACCACCAAGTGCTACGATAGTATCAGGTTGGAAACGGTTCATAACCTCAACACCTTTTCTAAGTGTAGTTAGGTCTGGGTCTGGTTCAACTTCGCTGAATACTTCGATAACTGGTCTAGTAGCATTCTTATCTAGTTGATATAGAACCTTTTCAACGAAATGGAATTGTACCATACCAGGGTCAGCAACTATCATAACTCTGTGAATATCAGGCATCTTAGCTAGATATTGAACAGAACCTGGTTCAAAATAAATCTTTTCTGGAACTTTAAACCACTGCATATTTAATCTCCTCTTAGCTACTTTCTTCTTATTGATTAAGTTCTTAACAGTAACGTTCTCTGAAATAGAGTTCTTACCATATGAACCACAACCTAGTGTTAGTGATGGAGCCATAGAGTTATAAACGTCACCGATAGCACCAAATGATGCAGGTGAATTAACTACTATACGGCTAGCCTTCATAACTTCGCCATATTGTTCAATTATAGCTTCGTTAGAGGAATGAATTACTGCTGTATGACCAGCACCGTGCTTTAACATTTCTTCACAAAGTTCAAAAGCGTGTTCAGTAGTATCGGACTTAACTACTGCAAGTACAGGAGAAAGTTTCTCTAAAGCTAATGGACAGATATTAGCATCTGTAGTAGGTAATTCAACACAAAGAACCTTAGTTTCCTTAGGAATAGTAATACCAGCCTTTTCAGCAATTTGCCATGGATATTGACCAACTACCCAAGGTTGAACAGCCATCTTTTCAACGTTAATAACAACGTCTTGAATCTTCTTTACTTCATCTGGCTTAGCAAAGTAACAGCCTTGTTCCTTCATGAATGCTGTAGCCTCATCATAAACTTCAGTATCGATGATAGCAGCTTGTTCAGAAGCACAAATCATACCATTGTCGAAAGACTTAGAAAGTAGTAAGTCGTTTACTGCTTGCTTAATCTTAGCAGTCTTTTCGATGTAGCATGGAGTGTTACCAGGACCAACGCCAAGTGCAGGTTTACCAGCAGAATAAGCAGCCTTAACCATTCCAGGACCACCAGTAGCTAAGATAGTAGCAACGTCTGGGTGATTCATTAAGAAACCTGTAGCATCAATAGATGGCTTTTCAATCCATTGGATACAGTTTTCAGGAGCACCAGCCTTAATAGCAGCATCTCTTACGATTTCAGCAGCTCTTACAGAACACTTTTGTGCATTTGGGTGGAAACCAAAGATGATTGGGTTTCTAGTCTTAACACAGCTTATAGCCTTGAACATTGTAGTAGATGTTGGGTTAGTTACAGGTGTAACACCAGCTACTATACCAATAGGTTCAGCTATTTCTAGATAGCTTTCATTTTCATTATCTTCAATAATACCAACTGTTTTCTCATACTTAATTGAGTGCCAGATGTATTCAGTAGAGAAGATATTCTTAGTAACCTTATCTTCAAAGATACCTCTACCAGTTTCTTCAACTGCTAGTTTAGCTAGTTCCATTTGAGCAGATAGACCAGCTAAAGCCATAGCCTTAGTAATCTTGTTAATCTGTTCTTGGTCTAACTTCATGTACTCATCAAGAGCAACCTTAGCCTTAGCGACAAGGCTATCAACCATAGTTTTGATTTCTGCTTTCTTTTCTTCTTCAGTCATTTCAACAGTAGTAACTACCTTTTCTTTTTTTTCACTCATTGGAAAAACTCCTCCTGATTTATTATTTTTAGATAAAAATAAACCTAATAAAATTACGTCAACACCTAAAATGAAAGAACTTATTCTGTCAAACCTTCTTCAAGATGCTTAGATAGAAATGCTAACGATACAGCCATATTCTCATTATGAACCAATATATTCTTTGGTACTTTAAGATGTGCAGGTGCAAAGTTCCAAATTGCTAATATACCACTTTGAACCAATCTATTGCAAACCATTTGAGCATTTTGCATTGGCACTGTAATTATACCTATTTTAACTCCCAGTTTACTGCATACCTTTTCAATATCGTCCAAATGAAAGATGTGTTTGCCATTAATATCCAAAGAAACCACTTTAGGATTTATGTCAAAACCAGCGACTATATTAAGACCATACTCCTCAAAGCCTCTATAAGAAAGTAACGCACTTCCAAGTTGACCTACACCAACCAACACAGCGTTTTTCGGGTTATTGTAGCCTAAGAAGTCTTCAATATCGGCAATAAGGACATCAGTTTCATAACCCGTTTTAGGTCTGCCACCGAAGTTACTAACCGAAGCGAAATCCTTTCTAACTTGAACCTCATTAAAGCGAAGCTCATCAGCAATAACACGAGCGGAAATGTTTTTAATATTTTCCTGTTGCTTTGCTTTCAGGCAATTCAAATACATAGGAAGTCGTTGTATGGTTGCTTTGGATACTGCACTAGCAGATTTATCGGCCACCGTTCACACCTCCCACTATACAACAAATAACCATCATTTTTAATTGATAATTATTTATTGATTTCATTATAACAGATTATAATATGCTTGTCAATACTTTTTTATCAATATTTTTTTATTAATTAAAATTTCACAATTTCTTTAAAAAAAACAAATTTTGGTTTAACTTTTTTGTGCGATTATTTATTTTATATGCAATTATATTATTATCATAATATATATACTATATTCCAAATGTTAAGAATTTATATTCTCACGCAACATTTGGATTTCTTTTTTATATCCATCGGCATCGTTAGGAGTTTCTAAGCAGAATGGCAAACCTTGTAGTAATGGGTGATTAACAATCTTAAACATTGCAGATAGTCCTATGTTACCATTACCAATAGTTTCATGTCTATCCTTGTGACTGCCCATAGCATTTTTGCTATCGTTTAGATGTATAGCCTTTAATCTATCTAAACCTATAACGCTATTGAACTCCTTAAGAACGCCATCAAGATTGTTTACTATATCGTACCCAGCATCAAAGATATGACAAGTATCTAAACACACGCCTATTTTATTTTTTAGTTCAACCTTATCGATAATAGCTTGAAGTTCTTGAAATGAACGTCCTATTTCCGTGCCTTTACCTGCCATAGTTTCTAATAACACGATTGTACTTTGATTTTCTGTCAAACTTTTATTTAACATATCGGCAATTTGATTAATTCCAATATCTACACCTTGTCCAGTATGGCTTCCTGGGTGAAAGTTATAGTAGTTATTTGGAATGTATTCCATTCGTGATAGGTCATCTTTAAAGATTTTTAAAGCAAAGTTTCTAGTATTCTCATCGGCTGAGCATGGATTTAATGTGTATGGTGCATGAGCAATAATCTTACCAAAGTTATTCTGTTGCATTAGATTAACAAAGGCTTTTGTATCATTTTCATCTATTTTTTTAGCGTTTGCACCTCTAGGATTTCTAGTAAAGAACTGTAGAGTATCTGCACCCAACTTTAGAGCATCTTTGCCCATCTTTTCAAAGCCACCCGATACCGATAAGTGACAACCTAAATATATCATAAAAAAACTCCTTACATATTTAAATTAGTTAAAATCCATGAACATCTCTTGTGATTTCTCAACTACAATAGAACCATTAGATACATCTATTAACTTTTTATTAAGTTCTTCAAAACGTTCTACCTTTACTAATAGAGTTATAGTCACACAGTTAGAAAAGTTAGTATCTAAGATTTTTATATCAAAGTTAGGAAGTATATAGTTTACCTTGCCATACAAAGTATAATCCATGGAAAACTTTAGTTGATAGCAACTACACATATCCATAATAGATGCACTATCCATGGCTATAGACGTTGCATGAGAATATGCTCTAACTAGACCTCCACCACCTAATAAGATACCTCCAAAGTATCTAGTTACCACGCAACATATGTCGGTTAGACCTCTTTTTTTAAGAACGTCTAATACAGGAACTCCAGCAGTACCTTGAGGTTCGCCATCATCGGAATAACGAACAATGTTATCATCTCTTAAAATGTACGCATATACGTTATGAGTGGCTTTTCTATGTTTAGATTTAATCTCATTTATAAAAGCAACAGCCTCATCGTTAGTAGTAACTGGTGCAAGATATCCTATAAATTCGGAGTGTTTTTCTATAAAAGATGCCTCTGCTCTATCTTTTATGGTTAAATATCCCATTTTGGATTACTCCTTTCATATAAGATTATTTAAAAATCATGGTAACAGTAGTACCAACATCAACTGTAGATTGAATATCTATATAGTCGGAGTACTTTGCCATATTAGAAAGTCCTTGACCAGCACCGAAACCTTTTTTATGCATAGAACTATCTTTAGGTATAGTAGTATAGCCATTCTGCATAGCCTCCTCGATATTTTCAATTCCATGACCAGTATCTTTAAGAATAACTGTTATAGTTTTAGCATCATCTACATACACTTCTACAGTTCCACCGTTAGCATGAATAATCATATTTATTTCGCCCTCGTATAGTGCAAGAGAACATCTTCTAATAGTTTCAGGATTGATATGCAACTTTTCTAAATGGTTGCTAACGTCCTCGGATACATCTCCAGCAGATATTAAATCCAAGGCATTTATATTATAGTTTAACTTTAACAATTCGTTCATAGGTATACATTCCTTTCGTAGTATATAGTTAATTATATCATAAGTTTGAGTTATAATCAACAAAATGTTATTAATTTGTATCAATAATATATATACTATGATTGCATATAGTTATAGTACAAAAACTTCCAAACTACTTCTTCTATTATTTGAAAAAAAATATATTTTAGTACTTGACTTTTTTTTCACTTTATGATATAATTTAATACTGTAATCAGTCTAAAGTACTACTGTCTAAAGAATTTGATGGGCTACTTGATTAACATACTTTACTATGAAATGAGGTGTAACATATGCAAAAGGGAATTCACCCAAATTTTGAAAAGACAACTATCACTTGTGCTTGTGGTAACGTAATCGAAACTCGTTCCACTAAGAAGGATATCAAGGTTGAAATCTGTTCAAAGTGCCACCCATTCTTCACAGGTAAGCAAAAACTTGTTGATACTGGTGGTCGTGTTGATAGATTTAAAAAGCGTTTCAACAGAGGTTAATCTGTTATGTTTAAGTGGATTTCTTTTTAAAGAAGTCCACTTTTGTTATACGTTGTATAAAATAACTTCCTTGATATCAAGGAAGTTACTTTTTTATATCTTTGAACTTTTTAATCTCTTTGATAAAAGTTTCACCATACTTTTCCATTTTCACTTCACCAACTCCAGATACCTTTAAAAATTCACTTTTGGTAGTCGGAAGTTTTAAGCACATATCTTTTAGAGTGGCATCGGAAAATACTATATACGCTGGAATACTCTGCACACTGGCGATGTTCTGACGCACCGACTTTAATATATTAAACAGTTCCTTATTAACTTTGATATCCATATTTGCAGATTTATTCTTATCTTTACTTTTTAGAACTTTCATATATACTTTGATATCGCCTCGCAAAACCCCTACAGATTGCCTAGTTAGTTTTAAATACGCAGATTTTCCATCACTTTGATTTAAATACTTATGCAATACTAAATGGTTTGTAACGTCACGAATATACATATCGGAACATTCTTTCATAATTCCATATGTAGATATCTTATCATAACCACTATCCAAAATCATTTTGGATTTACTTCCTTTTAGAATAGCACTCAAAACGGCTACGCTAACCTGTTGATTGGTTCTATATACACATGATAGTATCTTTTGACTATCTATAGTAATATCTTTATCCTCATAGTTAGATAGACAGTTACTACAGTTTAAACAAGATGTCATACCCTTATCGCCAAAATACTTTAAAATATAAGACCTCAAGCAAGTGGTTATGGTACAATAGAACGTCATATATTTAAGTAATTCTCTTTCTTGATTTTTAATCTTAGCCATAACATCTGGAGGAATTTCGTCATTTTCAGACTGTTCTATTAAAAATCTATTTAGAGAAACATCGGAGGCACTATATAAAAGTATACATTCAGCAGGTTCGCCATCACGACCAGCCCTACCAGCCTCTTGATAGTAACTTTCTATATTTTTAGGCATATTGTAATGCACTACATATGATACATTAGATTTATCTATTCCCATGCCAAAAGCATTAGTAGCTACAATAATATCGCATTTATCGTATATAAAGCAATTTTGACTATATAATCTTTCTTGATTGGTCAACCCTGCATGATATCTTAAAGCATTAAAGCCCTCATCTTGTAACTTTTGACAAACTTCCTCAACATTTTTTCTAGTACCACAATATACTATTCCACACTTTCCCTTGTTCCTTTGAACTATCTTCAATAGAGCTGAAAACTTATCTTTAGGGTGTTGAACCTCAAAGTACAAATTTTTTCTATCGAAACCAGTGGTAATAATGTACGGATTGTTCAACTTTAAAATGTTAGATATATCTTGTTTTACTTTACTAGTGGCAGTGGCGGTAAAACTGGATATTATTGGTCTGCTTTTGAACTTCGATACAAAATCTACTATTTTTAAGTAGCTTGGTCGGAAATCGTGTCCCCATTGCGATACACAATGAGCCTCATCTATAGTAATCATGCTGACTTCATTAAATGCGATTATATTCATAATATCATGAGTTTCTAACCTTTCAGGAGCGACATATATTATTTTAAAATATCCTTGCGAAGCTAATCTTAATGCCTTTTGATATTCACTAAAAGTCATGGAACTATTCAAATAGACGGCTTTTATACCACTATCATTTAAAGCATTGACTTGGTCTTTCATTAAAGAAATCAATGGTGATATTACTATAGTCATACCTTTTAACATCAAAGCGGGTACTTGATAACACAAAGATTTTCCAGCACCTGTTGGCATTATAGCTAAAATATCTCTACCTTTTAGAATATTATCAATTATTTCTTCTTGACCTTTTCTAAAAGTGGAATATCCAAAGTATTCTTTTAATACTTCATACTTATCCATAGTAAATCAAGCACCACCTTTAATAGTTTATACTTATAGTTAATCCTTTTTCATTCTTATAATGGAGTTCTTAGGAAATGGAGTATCACACTTAAATGAAAACTTCATCATGGAATGGTTTGCCATATCCACACTTTCACCATCTTCATTGATAATCTCATCTATAGTTAATGTAACTGGCTTTCCTAGAGGTGCTAATATCTCAACTTCTGCACCTTTTAAGAACTTATTTCTTTGAGTACAATATAGTGTACCATCTTTGTAATCTTCGACTACTGCAACTACATCATAAGAACGAATATATCCACCATTTTCGTAGTACTGACCATAATACTTACAGTTATTAGGGTGACCGTAGAAAAATCCAGTGCAGTATTGACGATGACTAACTTTAAAAACTTCATCTTGTAGCCATTGTGGAAGTTTATAATCATCTGGATTTTGTTTATATATATCCACGGCTTGTCTGTATGCGTTAGTAATAACCGATACATAATAGCTAGATTTCGCTCTACCTTCTATTTTTAAAGAGTTCACTCCAGCTTTTATAACGTCATCAAGATGGTTAATCATGCACATATCTTTAGCATTTAGAATGTATGAACCATTTTCGTCCTCTATAACTTGATGATATTCACCTTTACGTTTTTCTTCCATTAGATAGTAGTTCCATCTGCAAGGTTGAGCACATTCGCCACGGTTAGCATCTCTATTAGTAAAGTATGATGATAATAAACATCTACCTGAAAAGGACATACACATTGCTCCATGAACAAAAGCCTCAATATCCAATTCTTTAGGAGTTTTTGCTCTAATTTCGGCTATTTCATCAAGGGATAGTTCTCTAGCAAGAACTACTCTCTTACAACCCATATCGTATAGCTGATTTGCAGTAACATAGTTTACAATTCCAGTTTGAGTAGACATATGAATTTCCATATTTGGAGCAAACTTCTTAATTAATGAAAGCAATCCCAAATCGGCGACTATTAGAGCATCTACATTACAAGCAACTGCCTCCTCTACAAACTGCTGAAATTGTGGAATTTCATTATTTCTAGGCAGAGTGTTACAAGTAATGTATACTTTTACGCCTCTGCTATGACATAGTTCTATAGCTTTTTTTAGGGTATCCAAATCAAAGTTTTGAGGGTTTGCTCTCATACCGAAATTTTTTCTACCCAAATATACGGCATCTGCACCAAAATCTACAGCAGAGTTTAAACGTTCCCAATCGCCTACGGGAGCAAGTACTTCCAAATTCATTATATAAAAACCTCCAATAAAGTAGTCTAATTAATAGGGCGAATATTAAAAATTCGCCCTAAGTTATTAACAATAGATTAATTTTCTAATTGAATACCTGCCAATTCAAGATTAGCATTATGTTCTTCTAAAGTTTCAGCGTAGTAAGTTTCGCCAGTTTCAACGTTCGCACAGAAATAGAAGTAGTTAGTATCTTCAGGATATAAAACCGCCTCAATGGCTTCTATACCAGGATTGCATATAGCTCCAGGAGGTAAACCAGCAGATTTATAAGTATTATAAGCATCTTCCATGTTAGTATTTACTATATCAGAATGTGTATGGATAACATCTTGAGCGTATATTCTAGTAGGGTCAGATTGCAACATAGGGAAACTATCTGGATTGTTCAAACGGTTATGGAATACAGAAGATATTAACTTCATATCTTTAACATTTCCAGCCTCTTTTTGAACTATAGATGCTAAAGTTATAACCTCATCTAAAGACATATTTATTTCTTGCATTCTGTTGTAGTAGTCGTCAGTGATTTTACTCTCAAAGTTATTGAATATCTTACGACATACTATTTCAGCATCTTCATCTTTATAGAACTCATAAGTATCTGGGAAAAGATATCCTTCCAACTTTAAAAATTTAAGAGTACTCTCTGTAGGTAGATAGTTTGCAAACTTATACTTATCTAGTGAGAAACCTCCGTTGAAGTAGTGTACTAACGTACGAGCCTTACAAACACCTTTTTGTTCCAATATGTCGGCAGCCTCATAGATATTTACACCCTCTGGTAGAGTAACTTTTACAATCTCTTTAGTTTCCTCGATATTGGTTTTAAGTTCGGTTAGAATATCTCCGTAGTCCATACTAGGACTGATTTCATGTTCACCAGCAACTATAGGTTTACCATCACGGTCATTAATTTTTAAAGATAGTTCAAATAACTGTTTAATCTTAATGATACCATTATCATAGAGAATGTCTATAATTTCATCGGTACTAGCACCCTCTGGGATATCCACAATATAGGTAGTAACAGGTTTATCTATGCCCATGTACTCTTTAGCAAGTAGTATAACCGTAACCGACAACAATGCCGATATTCCTAAAATTATGAATATCATAATTAAGCCTAACGAAAACTTTAAACCTTTAATTCTTTTGCGTTTACGTTTTCTTTTACGAGGTTTTTCGTCTTCTTCATAATCTTCCTCATCATCATCGTCGTCATCTTCGTCATCGTCATAATCGTCGTCATCATCTATGTAATCATCATCTTGATTATCAATATCGTCATACTCATCAATTTCATTGTCTTCGTAATCATCTTCATAGATATCCTCGTTATCATCTAAAAGCTGATTATTTTCCTCTAAGTTCTTAACGCTCATTAGTACCTCCACATAATAATATATTCTTTTCTGAGATTACAAAATCTACTGAGATATCATAGTTATCTTTAGGAACGGCATCGGTAATACAAGAACTGTACACCAAACCAACTGTAGATACATTTCTATTTTTAGAAAGAAATCTATCATAGTAGCCACCACCCCAACCTAAACGATATCCATTAATATCGAAAGCCAACGCAGGAACTACACATAGACAGTTAGAAAAATCTAATAGTTCATTAGAAGTATCTTCAATAGGTTCTAAGATGCCCTTATATTCTCCACCAACTAAGGATTGCACTCCATTAATTTGGAAAAATCTCATAGAACTGTCTAACCTATAGCACTTTGGAGCATATACAGAAATTCCATTACTATTAAGATATTCTATTAAAGATAAAGTATCAATCTCAATACCAAAAGATACATAACATAATACGGATTTATATTTTTTAAAATCCACATTGTTAATTAAATTTTCAAATATAGCCTTATCTAAAATAGATTTTCTACTTTGTAAATTTGGAGTAATCTCATTTAAAAGGGACTTTCTAATATCTTTATATTTTGCCCTTAAAAGATTTTTTTCATTATCTAAACTCATACTGTTGGATACATAATCTTATTTAGTAAGTCGGAAGCTACTTCTTTGGATTTTAATACTTCTACAAGTTTAACTCCAAAATCAAGAGCTACACCCATTCCCCTAGATGTTATAAACTTACCATCTACTGCAACTGCATCATAGATAACGTTAGCACCTATTAAATCTTTTTCAAAACCTTGATAGCAACAAGCAGTCTTACCATTTAATAAGCCTTTATGACCTAAGATTATAGGTCCAGCACATATACAAGCAACATATATATCATTTTGTACGCAAAAATCTATAGTATTTTGTACTGTTTCCGATTTTTCAAGATTTAAAGTTCCAGGCATACCACCAGGGCAGATTATCATTTGAATATCTTTTGAAAGTTCAACTTTATCTTCAGTGATATCTGCCTTAACAGTAATATTATGTGAACTAGTTATATACTCTCCACCAACGCCTACTGTAACTACTTTAATACCACATCTTCTAAGGCAATCTATAGGAGTTAAAGCCTCAACTTCCTCAAAGCCGTTAGCTAAAAAAACGTATACCATAAAAAACACCAATCCTTTCAAAAAACTAAGAGTTGAACTCTATAAGATACTTTTCTACTTGAAAGATTGGATTATATGACCTCTTAGCTTTTCTAAGACCATCTATGCCCAAATCTTCCTCACGATTAACATACTTAATATCATTAGAGTTACAAAACTTCTTTACAAATTGATTATTTATCAAAGCATATAGCCCATCATAAGATTTATCTGCTTTTTCAATATGCACAACCATAGTATTAGAGTTCAACCTTTCACCGATGGTAAAAGCTACAAGTTTACCATCTATTCTAATAGTTCCCCCCACTAGATTAAATTGATTATAATACTCAAAAAAAGTATTTATAGCATACTGTTCAACTATAGCAGAATGGTCTGTATAGGCATTATTTTTATTATACATATCAGCAGATAGCAAAATGCAATCATTAAAATCTTTTTCAGATAGAACGTCAAAAGACCAATTAAAACTATCCATCTTTTTTAAATGATTTCTCTTGCTATGATACTTCTTTCCTTTTAGATTAATTAAATCATCAGCTAAATATATATAGTCGCTACTATCTGATAGATACTTTACAGAATATTCACCTTTAAAATTATCCTCAAAAAACGATAGATATTCTTTAGTAACACCAAATATACTGCACTTTTTGTCGTGTATTTTAGAATACTCTCTAAGTTGAGAAATAACATCTACATAGTCACCCGAACCAGCTGGAAAAGTATACATAAAGGTATCATTTTCGGGCATTAGTACGGTGTAGAAGTCATTATACCTAGTAATTAGAGAGTTGCTAAGTCTATGCCAAGCCATATTATTAGCAAAGCTATACTCTGCCCCCATAAAGTTAGATTTCTTTAAAAGTTGACAAATCCAATCCTTATCAGATATACTAATCTTTTTAAAAGTAAGCATTAAAGCACTACCCTTTCCACAACTTCAAATATATCTTTAGAGATATCTTCAATAGAACGAACGTTCTCACCCACATTGCAAGGAATAACTTTCCAGCCATACTTTTCAGCTGAATACATTGCAGACTTCCTACAAGATTTTAAATATTCAATGTCAGCCTCATGGATATCTTTTTTACTTTCGTTACCATTATAGCGATTACTTAGCAACTTTTGAGATATCTCAATAGGCATATCAAGGAATATAGTCAAATCAGCATTAGGAAGTTCTAACTTATTACACTCATAATCGTAGAGCCATTCGGCGAAGTTATCCCACTGTTCTTGTGGAAGTTTCGTCATTTGATGTATTAAATTCGAACTTATGTACCTTCCTGATACTATTAGAGTACCATTTTTATAATCTTGTTCCCAACCCAACTTGTAACTAGCATATCTATCCATAGCGTAAAAAGATGACGCTGTATAACAGTTTACACCATCAGCAGTTGGAGAAAATTCCCCTGCAAGATACTTTCTAACAAATATAGATGTAGGCTTATCATATTCGGGAAAACTAACCATTCTATGATGTACATTCAAACCATTTAAATGTTTACATAAAATTTCCAATTGTGTAGATTTCCCACAACCATCTAAACCATCGATAACTATTAACTTACTCATTACCTTTTAACTCCCGATAGAACTCCCTAACTTGAGAACACTTTCCACAAGACATCTTGCCCTCTGGACATACACCATGTACACAATTAGGTCCAGCCTCCTTGAACAGTGTAGGAGCAACCTCACAACAGAGTTTTAACATTTGGTCAGCAACATTTTTGATTTCCCATTGAGCTCTGTTGCAACATCTAAGAGAAAAAAAGTTCATTAAACTTCTAGCGTTCATAGATACGACCATCTTAGTTTCACAAGCGTTAGGAAGAACAAACCTTGCATCTTCGATAGCTTTCTTTTCTGCTTTAGATTTAGCTTGTTTCTCTGTTAAACCCTGTTCTAAAAATTGATTGTAATACTTACTTTCTAAGATATCAGCAAGAGAATTATAATCATCAAAGGCATTTTGCATGGATTTATTAAATATTTCAAGAGCCTTTTGGTCATCTGCAATTGCTGGAGGAGTTATGTATACAAAGTTGGACTTTTTAACGTATCTTTGACTTTGCACCGAAAAAGATGCTATTCTATGACGAGTTATCTGGGCTAGTAGCGTACGAGATACACCTTCTATTCCAAACGTAAAGTAGGCGTGTTCAATTGGACTTTGATGACCTATATTAGATAACATTTCTAAAAAACTTTTAGTTTTTTCCTCAGTAAGACCGTCCATTAACTGTTGACAACCAGTATCGGAATAACACAACTTTGCCGATGCTGATATAACTTTTTCAGGTTGAGGAGTATAAGCAATCAAAGTAACTGTACTATTTATCATAAAAAACTCAAACCATTCTATAAAAATTTAATATTAGACATATAATGTCTTAATACATTGTACCATCTTTTTAGTTGCACGTCAATAGTGAACCACTACAAAAAAACTGGAATGATTATTACAATCATTCCAGTAAGAATATTCAATAATGTTTATTTATTCCAAGATACAATCTCTTTATAAAGACCGATATAATATTCTGATGCGTTATCCCAACTGAAATCCTGTTGCATATCGTGTTGAACCAATTTGTTCCAATCAGGAGTATCTTTGTATAGTTCTAAAGCACGTTTGCAAGATGCTAACATATCATGAGCATTATAAGATTTAAAAGTAAATCCATTACCACCAACGCCACCACAATCTATAACGGTATCACGAAGTCCGCCAGTTTCACGAACTATTGGAACTGTACCATAACGCATACAAATCATTTGAGCCAAACCACAAGGTTCGCTTTGAGATGGCATTAAGAATATATCTGCACCAGAATATATCTTTCTAGCAAGATTTTGATTGAACATAATATTAGTAGATACAACATCTGGATATTTACGTTGCATTTCAGTAAAGAAGTCCTCATACTCTTTATCGCCAGTACCTAAGATGATAAATTTACAACCTAAAGCTAATATATCTTCAAAGACGCATCTAACCAAATCCAAGCCCTTATGGGATACCAAACGTGTGATTATAGCAATTATAGGTTCATCACCCTCTTGAAGTCCCAACTCTTGAAGTAGGGCATCTTTACAGATTTTTTTACCACTAATATCTTCACTAGAGAAGTTTTTAGCAATAACGCTATCAGAAGATGGATTGTAATAAACTGTATCGATACCATTTAAAAAACCACATAGTTTATACTGTTTATTTATTAAAATTCTATCCAAACCATGAGAATACCAAGGGTCTAAGATTTCCCAAGCGTAACTAGGACTAACTGTAGTAATCTTATCAGCAGTTTCAATAGCACCTTTCATCATATTTATGCAACCGTCGTACATAAGTAAGTCGGAATGATATAAAGGTATACCCATCAATTCATTAACTACCTCTGTACCGTACTTACCTTGATACTGTATATTATGAATAGTAAAAGTATTTCTAATCTTCTCGTAGCCTTGCTGATACTTATAAAATACTTGATAGTATACAGGTATTAAAGCAGTCTGCCAATCGTGAGAGTTAATAACATCTGGTTTAAAATCTATATAACGGAGCATTTCCAAGACTGCTCTTGAAAAGAAGGTAAATCTTTCGCAATCGTCATAGAAGCCGTATAGACCGTTTCTACCGAAATAATACTCATTATCCAAGAAGTAGTAAGTAACGCCATTAACTTCGGATTTAAAAATTCCACAATACTGTTTACGCCAAGCGACATCTACGGTTAAATTGGTGATGTAAGTCATGGAAGTTCTGTACTTTTGAGGAATATCTTTATATAAAGGGATAACTACTCTGCAATCGTGACCTTTTTTGTTTATAGCTATAGGCAAAGAACCAGCTACATCGCCTAAACCACCAGATTTTATATATGGTGATGCCTCACTTACAGCAAATAGTATATTCATATAGATGTACACACCCTTTCAAAAAACTCCTATAAAAAGAGCTATATTAATACACTGGAACAACTCCACAAGATTAACACCTTGCAGAGAAATTCCAAATATATGTGTTAAGTATATATCTAAACGTTAGTTTTCTTTGCGATAAATAGTGGTGTGGATTTTGCAGAAGATAAAATCTTTCCATCGCTTACAGATACGTTCTTATCTAAAATCATGCAAGATAGGTTGCAATCATTACCTATAACACTGTTTTGCATAACTATACTATCTTTAACTACAGTATTTTTACCTATCTTAACGCCTCTAAAGATAACGGAGTTCTCAACAGTACCTTCGATAATACAACCATCAGCGATTAAAGAGTTTTTAACCTTGCTGTCCAAACCAAACTTAGTAGGACAAGTATCTTTAACTTTAGTATATATAGGCTTAGTTTTAACAAATAGAGCGTTTCTGTTATCTCTATTTAGAAGGTTCATATTAGCTTGATAGTAGCTATCAAGGTCGTTAATTCTATTTACAAAACCGTCGAACTCATAGCCATAGATTTTAAAAGTATCTTTACCATCTTGAAGTACAGTTCTTTCAAAACTTACTGCACCATGACTAGACGCATCTTTTATAATTTGAAGTAAGAAAGATTTTTTAATAACATAAGTATTCAAACTGATGTTGCAATCGCCGTCTATTTCAGGATTAATCATAACATCTACGATTCTGCCGTCATCGTTCATAGAGAAGATAGTTCCAGTCTTATATAGATTGCCTACAGTATATACAGCAGTTATGTCGGCATCTTTTTCAATGTGAGCCTTAATGATAGGCTTATAGTCTATAGTCATAGGAGAATCGCAATCGCTCATAACTACATACTCAGCAGAAGTATTTTCTATATAGCCAACTATACCCTTAAGAGCTTCAAGTCTGCCAGTATAAAGAACGCTTTCGTTTCTGCCATAAGGTGGAAATAGTTTTAAACCACTGTTCTTGCCGACTAAGTCCCATTCTTTACCAGAGCCTAAATGGTCCATCAATGATTGATAATTTCTTTTAGTTATAACGCCAATCTCATTAATACCAGAGTTGACCATATTTGAAAGTGGAAAATCTATAAGTCTGTATCTACCACCAAATAGAACCGAACCAGTAGTTCTAGTTTTAGTAAGAGCCTCTATAGTATCATCGTGCATATTAGCAAAGATTAAACCTAATACATTATTATTACTTGCCATGTGAAAATTGCCTCCCTAAATTACTTTTTTCTAATATCTGGAACCATTTGCTTAGGTGCAACCACTTGATTTTCTGCAATCACTTGATTGTGTCCTACTACGGCAATGCCCCAATCATCTCTATTATCCATAGTTTCTGGTTTAGCACCCACATGAGCATTACTTTCAACGATAGTATTTTCACCTACAATAGCATACTCAACAGTAGCACCACTTTTAACAACAGCACCAGGCATTACTATACTATAGTTTACAGTAGCACCAGTTTCAATAGTAACACCTGAAAAGATTACAGAGAAATCAACAGAACCATCGATATCGCTACCCTCAGATACTACAGAGTTCTCAACTTTAGCGTTTTCACCTTGATATTGTGGTGGCATAATTGGGTTTCTTGAATATATTTTCCAACTGTCATCATATAAATCAAGAGGAACGTTAGGGTCAATAATATCCATATTAGCGTCCCAAAGAGAATCCAAAGTACCGACATCTTTCCAATAGCCCTCAAAGTTGTAGGCAAATAGACGTTGATTATCTTCTCTCATCATAGGGATAATATCTTTACCAAAGTCTTTAGACCAAGTTTCACCAGCATCACGTTTAGCGTTAGCCTCTGTTTCATTCTTAATTAGATACTTCTTTAACTTTTCCCAAGTAAATACATATATTCCCATAGATGCTAATGTGGAACGTGGGTGAGCAGGTTTTTCTTCAAAATCTATAATTCTGTTAGGGTCGTTAGGGTCGCAAATCATTATACCAAAACGAGTAGCCTCCTCCATAGATACGTTAAGTACGGCGATAGTACAATCTGCATTGTTTTCCTTGTGAAATTCTAACATTTTAGAGTAATCCATTTTGTAGATGTGGTCGCCACCAAGTACTACAACGTATTCAGGATTATATCTTTCAACAAAGTTTATATTTTGGTAGATTGCATTAGCAGTACCTTCAAACCAAGATTTTCCATTTGAAGTTTCATATGGAGGTAGAACGTGTACACCACCTCTAGCTTTGTCCAAACCCCAAGGTTGACCATTACCTATGTAATCATTTAGTACTAATGGTTGATATTGAGTTAGTACACCTACAGTATCTATACCAGAGTTAGTACAGTTAGATAGTGGGAAGTCAATAATTCTATATTTACCGCCATAAGGTACGGCTGGTTTAGCCATATCTTGAGTAAGTGCATATAATCTGCTACCTTGACCACCTGCAAGTAGCATTGCAACACATTCTTTTTTTATATACATATTCAAATTGACCGTCATCTATAGCATATTTTTTTAGATGTATTTAAAACGGTCTTCTCCTTTCGTAAAGTAGTTTTGAAATTGTGAACTGTCATATCTAAAGATATAACTTCCAACTCTAAGTTAGAGATGGCTTAAAATCCGATAGTTCTTATCGTACTGTTTATATAATAATGGGTTTAGCTGGAGTTAAAGCGTTAAAACCATTACTTGTCACTAGATTTGTCCTTTGAACTACTCTTGCTACTACTAGATTTACTCTTAACAGAAGTGCTACTCTTAGAAGTTTCAGCCTTAGTAGATTTACTCTTGCTAGTAGTGGATTTTTTAACTGTCTTAGTAGTAGTTTTTACAGTAGTCTTTTTAGGTTTAGGCTCTGCAGTTCCTTTTAGATACATCACTGACAATGGTGCTAAATCTAAAGATATACATTGGTCAAAACCGTGCATAGATGTTTCTGAAGTTTTGTAAGTAGTATCAGCAAGACCACTACCACCAAACTGTTTATCATCGGAATTGAATACAAGTTCATACTTGCCATATATAGGAACACCAATCTTATAGTCTTTGCGTTCAACTGGAACAAAGTTACATACGACTACTAACTCTTGACCCTTATCATCTATACGTCTAAAAGCGATTACACTTTGTTTAGAGTCATCATTAGCAATCCAAGAGAAACCGTCCCAAGAGTCATCATTAGCCCAAAGAGGTGAATTTTCTAAGTAGAATTTGTTCAACTTTTCTGAAAATTGAAGCATAGTTTTATTATCAGTATTTTCAAGTAAATCCCAATCAAGACCAGTTTTAAAGTTCCATTCATTAGCTTGAGCGAACTCTTGTCCCATAAATAGAAGTTTTTTACCAGGGTGAGCCATCATATAACATAGAAAAGCTCTATAAGATGCGTACTTCTGTTCTGGAGTAGTACCACTCATTTTAGTGTACATAGAACCTTTACCATACACAACCTCATCATGAGAGATAGGCAAAACATAGTTTTCAGAGAAACAGTAGAAGAATGAGAAAGTAACCTTATCATGATTAAATGCTCTGTAAATAGGGTCTAGCGACATATAAGATAGCATATCATTCATCCAACCCATGTTCCACTTAAAGTTAAAGCCAAGACCACCCATATCAGTAGGTTTAGTAACCAAAGGCCAAGCAGTAGATTCTTCAGCAATCATAAGAACGTCAGGATTTCTTGAAAATACCATTTCATTCAACTTTTTCAAGAAGTCGACTGCCTCAAGATTTTCTTTACCACCATATACATTAGCAATCCATTCACCATCACGTCTATCGTAGTCAAGATACAACATAGATGCTACTGCATCTACACGAAGTCCATCAACATGATATTCTTCAATCCAGTTACAAGCACTAGAAATTAAAAAAGAACAAACTTCAGCTTTGCCATAATCAAAAACCCTAGTACCCCAAGAGGCGTGTTCACGTTTTTTAGGTTCGGTATACTCATAACAGCAAGAGCCATCAAATTCGTATAGACCGTAACCATCTTTAGGAAAGTGTGCAGGAACCCAATCCAAAATTACACCAATGTTAGCATTATGGAACTTATCTACCATAGCCTTAAAGTCATCTGGAGTACCATATCTAGAAGTAGGTGCAAAATAACCAGTAACTTGATATCCCCAAGATGCATCAAAAGGATATTCAGTTAAAGGCATAAACTCAACATGAGTATAAGACATCTTTTGTAAGTATGGAATAATCTCATCAGCGAAACTAGAATAGTTAGGAAAAGTTTCCTCCTCATACTTTTGCCAAGAACCTAAATGAACTTCATAGATGTTCATAGGACTTTTATAAATAATCTTTTTAGATTTAGAAGTTTGCCAACTGTCATCGTTCCACTTATAAGAACTTTCAAATATCTTAGAGGCGTTACTAGGACGAATTTCATAGTGTGAAGCGTAAGGGTCGGATTTTAAACGTTCAACACCATCTTTACCAGTAACACAATACTTGTAGATATCATACTGTTTAACGTTAGGAACAAAAGTTTCCCAAACACCATTAGCGACTAATTGCATAGTGTTAGCCTTATTATTCCAATTATTAAACTGACCTACAACGGATAAGGCTCTAGCATTAGGAGCCCAAACTCTAAATATAAAGCCACTTACACCATCATTATTTGTATACTTATGAGCACCAAAAAACTTATGAGCTTCGCAACTTTTACCTTGGTAGAAATAGTACAATGGAACATCATACTCAGTATTTCTTTGAAATTCAAGTTCATTGGTAGCCGTAACATCAAATTTTTGTTTATTTGGTTGGTTCATTTTAATATATCACTGCTACTAAAAATATGGATATAATACCCATATTAAGAAATTTTATACACATAATATTTAACAATATATAGTTAAAAATTATGTAATTTTCTTCAGTAGTTTTTCCTTTCCTAAAATTATTTTTCTTATATTACCTTTATTTTGAGATATTTTAACACTTTGCAACGTTAATAAATTAATAGCAAAAATGCCTAAAACCATCTTCAATTCTATTTTAGCAGATGTTAGATAATAAATCAAGTATTTTTTGATACTTTTCACAAAATTCATACAAATTTAACTATTGCGATATTTATGTATAGTGCAAATTGCACAAATATTCTTTTTGTTAGCTAGGATAAATTAATAATATTGCACTACACTTTCACCTTAAAATGTTCATTATTTTTTTACATATTATACTATTTTAATTGCTGTGACGGTTATATCATCAGATTGGTTAGCCGAATTTTCATATGCAGTAGTACATATATTCTGTGATAGTATTGATACATCAACTGAACTATCTAATAACAACACAGTCTTAATATATTGATATAAACTTTCATCTACACCATCAGATATCATAATAATAACATCTCCTTTATTTACATTTAACTTATAGTTATATAATGAAACTTCTTTCATAATTCCTAGTGGATATGATACTCCTTCAATAAGTTTAACTTCATTCTTAACTTTAACTATAGTAGATGTAGCTCCAGCTTTAAAGATATCTGCCGTACCACTGTAGGTATCTAATTTAAGAACGTCTAAAGTAGCAAAACTTTCCTCTGAAGATTTAGTCATAATTAAAGAGTTAAGAGTATCTACAGTACTAGAAACGTCTAAACCCGACAGACTTAACTTTTTAAACAATCTTACTGCAAGTTGAGAGTCTATAGATGCACTATTTCCCCTACCCATACCATCGGATATAACTGCATATTGATTTCCATAGCAATCTATAAAGTTATCTGCCGTATCACCACATATTGAGTACGCTTTAGATACCTTTTGCGAAGTATATACTTCCATAGAAAACTCTTTAGTTTCGCAGAATATAACTCTGTAGAAGTCATCTATTAGAGTTAAGTTTAAGAACTCCATACTTCTTTCCGATATTTCAGAGATATCTTTTTCAAATTCTGCGAACTGTAAATTCTCATCTTTTATAAATATTTCTATAGTAAGTTTAGAGCTATCGTTTAAAAACGCCGATACGTTTAAAAATGGTATATGTTTATCTCTTAAGTATGTGGATACATCATCTGAGATTTGAACTTTAGGTTTATATCTAACTAATATGTTATCCATAACCGAATTTATAACGCTTTCAGCCAGTTTTATTTGAGAGTATAACGTTTCTCTAGTTTCTTTAGTTTTAATATCGTTTTGAATTAAAAGTTCTTTGCGTTTAAGATTTCTAACAAAAGAATCAGCGATATCTGTACGTTTAAAACACCAGTTAAAGAACTCTGGCATAGATGTAGCCGTTATATCTTCGCACCTATAAGATTTTAATACGTTAAAATTTTCCAAAGTTTTAGCAGAATTTTTTTCCCAACAAAACTTTCTATTTCGGCACTTAACACATACTTGATTATATACCTCATCAGTTACATCTAAGGGCTTGAACTTCTTTTCTATAACAGATGCTATTCCTGAAGTACTTACTCTAACATCTTTTAAAGATTGCATAGAGTATTTTAATCTAGCCTCTATGGTATCTAAGAAAGATATATCTGGGGTAGTGTATGGTAGTATAGATTTATCTACTTCCAACTTAAAAACCTTAGAGGGTATGAACAAAAATATTAAAGTTCCGATTAAAATTCCACCCATAGATACTACAAATAGATTCATATCACCTATAAGCATTAAGCCTATAACGTTTATACATATAAATAGTATACTGAGCATACTTTTATGGCTCTGCGATAGAACTCCACAAGCTAGTCCACACATAGAAAAGAATATTGTAGAAAATCCTAAATTGGGACTAAATAACATCATGCCACAAGTTGAGAGTATTCCACATATTGCACTCCCCGATATGCCATATATCTTAGAACAACATAGTATAGATACCACTCCTAAGACTATTCCAACATTTACGTTCCAAATTTCAACCGAACAGAATGTAGATATCAAAAGAGCATACGCAACCGACAAAGATATAACACTATCAGTATTTATATGAAAACCATAATCATCTTCATAGAAAAGTTGTGATAAAAAATACTGAACTAATCCAGTAATAACACTTAAACATATATGTACAGTAATAGTATTTAAATCCTGTTCAGTGGCTGTGAATATTACTATACCACCTCCTAGCATACATAAAATAGTTATCAATGAATTATATATATTACTTATCTTTTTGTTTATAAAGATTCTAACTCCTGCGACTAATAGCATTGCACAAATCATCACAGCAGATTTCAAAAAGTTATCTGCCGTAAAGTAAGCAATCAAACTTCCTGCCAAAACAGAACCCGCATATATAGGGGGTAACGCTCCCATTAGAGCTATATTCAATGACGATTGTACTCCCGATAGTGTTGAATTTGCTATTATAAATGATAAAAATATCATAGTTAATATTTCGGCAGTAGTACCCAGATACTTGTACTTACTACTATTAATAGTTTCAACTTTCATTTTTAAATTACACCTTTCCTAAAAAAAATATTCCTTATGATATTATACTATCACAAGGATATTAAAAAAGATGTAGAAATTGGGATTTATTTCTAATTAAATAAAAAATATTTTAAGACTAATCAGCAGATATAACACTATTTAAACATTTAGAAAAGTCTATAAACTGCTCCATAGATAAGTTTTCTGCTCTGATGTTCAAAGGTATTCCAGACATATCCAATGCAGTGGATACGTCTGCTTTAGATATTCCCATACTAGAAGATATCGTGTTAGTTAAGGTTTTACGTCTTTGAGAGAATGCTCCTTTTACAACCTTAAAAAAGAACTTTTCCTCATTAGGATTTAACTTTCTATCATGGTTGATATCTAACCTAATTACGCAACTATCGACATTAGGCGATGGCATAAAACTTCCACGATTGACGTCGAAAAGTTTAGTTACAGACGCATAATAGTTGACTGCAACGGTAATAGCACCAGTATCACGAGTGCCAACCTTAGCACATAATCTTTGACCAGCCTCTTTTTGAACCATAACGGTAATACTTTCAATAGGTAGATTATTTTCAAGTAGCATCATAATTATAGGCGACGTTATATAGTATGGCAAGTTCGCACATACCGATACATTTAAGCCATTAAACTCCTCTTGAATAACTTTTTTTAAATCCACTTTCATGACATCATCATTTATAACTTTAATGTTGTCAAATTCGGCAAGAGTTTCTTGCAATATTGGAATTAATCTAGTATCTATTTCTATAGCGACGACCTTATCGGAACGCTTAGCCAATTCGCAAGTTAGAACTCCAAAGCCTGTGCCTATTTCCAAGATACCATAGCCTTTCTTAGCGTTTCCAAGTTCGGCGATTTTTGGGCATACTGTAGGATTTATTAAAAAGTTCTGTCCTAAACCTTTAGAAAAGTTAAATCCGTGCCTAGATAAGATATCTTTTACTACAGATATATTAGTTAAGTTTTCCATATTCGTTTATACCCTCTAAACTTTCATCATTTAAAATCCAATCTTGAACGCTTATAGTTTTGAACTCCGTACTACTTTTGCGAATTACAACCTTATCGATACCCGCATTTATTATAAACCTTCTGCACATAGAACAAGGTTCTACGTTGCCATCGATTTTTTTAGTTAAAGCATCATGACAGGCTAGATATATGGTAGAACCTAACAACTCTTTTCTTGAGGCAGATATTATAGCATTCTGTTCAGCGTGTACCGAACGACACAATTCATAGCGTTCACCTCTAGGAATGTTCAACTTAGAACGTATACAAAAACCAATATCTGAACAGTTTTTTCTTCCTCTAGGAGAGCCATTGTAACCAGTAGATATAATTTCATCATTTTTAACTATAACCGCTCCAAACTGTCTACGAATACAAGTAGAACGCTTTAAAACAGTTTCAGCGATATCTAAATAGTAGTTTATTTTATCTATTCTTTCCATAAAAAATCTCCTTTTAAAATACTTATCGATATTATACCATAATGTGAAACACTTTTCAACCTATATTTAAAGATACTATCTTCATACAAAAAAATCAAAAAAAGACTTTTCAAATTAAAATTTATATGATATAATAAATTGTATGTAGAACTAACACATAACTACAATAACTTTTATTATAGGAGGATTATTTATATGAACGAAATTGAATTATATAATCTTTGGTGTGAAAACGCTACTGAAGATGCTGATATCATTAATGAACTAAACAGTATCAAAGGTGACGTTGATGCTATAAAAGAACGCTTTTATAAAAATCTTGAGTTCGGTACTGGTGGTTTAAGAGGCGTTATCGGTGCTGGTACTGCTAGATTAAATATCTATACTATTAGAAAGGCTACTCAAGGTCTTGCTGATTACGTTAATGAACACTTTGAAAATCCTAGTGTTGCAGTATCTTTTGATAGCAGAATAAAATCCACTACTTTTGCTAAAGCTGCTTGTGAGGTTCTAGCTGGTAACGGAATTAAAGCATATATCTATACTGAGTTAATGCCAACACCAATGCTATCCTTTGCAGTTAGAGAACTAAGGTGTAGTGCAGGTATAATGGTTACAGCCAGTCACAACCCAAGCAAGTACAACGGTTACAAGGCTTACGGTGAAGATGGTTGTCAACTTAACTTAGAAAACTCTGAAATCGTTATAAATAAAATCAACCAAGTAGATATCTTTAATGGTGTTAAGCACATAAACTTTGAAGATGGTATTAAAGATGGTTCTATTGAATATATTTCCCAAGACGTTATTGAGGATTACTATAAAAACGTTCTTGCTCAAGGTATTCATACCGAATTAGTTAAGGATAGTGGTTTAAAGGTTGTATACACTCCATTAAACGGCACTGGTAACAAGCCAGTTAGAACTATCTTAGATAGAATTGGTATAAAGAACGTTACTGTAGTTAAAGAACAAGAAAATCCAGATGGTAATTTCCCAACTTGTCCATTCCCAAACCCAGAAATTAGAGAGGCTCTAAACTTAGGTTTACAACTTTGTGAAACTGTTAAACCTGATTTACTTCTTGCTACTGACCCAGATGCTGACCGTGTTGGTATCGCCGTTCCAGATGAAAACGGTAACTACGTTCTATTTAGTGGTAACGAAGTAGGTGCTATGTTACTTGAATACATCTGCAAAGAAAGAACTGCTCTTGGAACTATGCCTAAAAATCCTGTAGCCGTTAAGACTATCGTAACTACTGACATCTGCAAAAAGATTGCTGAAGAATACGGCGTTGAACTTAGAGAAGTTCTAACTGGATTTAAGTTCATTGGCGAACAGATTGGTCTACTAGAGGCTGACAATCAAACTGATAGATATATCTTTGGTTTTGAAGAAAGCTATGGATATCTTGCTGGTAGCTACGTTCGTGATAAGGACGCAGTAGTTGCATCTATGTTAATATGTGAAATGGCATCTTACTACAGAACTAAGGGAATTTCTATGCTACAAGCTAGAACTAATCTATATGAAAAGTATGGAGTATATCACCACTCACAAGAAAGTTTCCAATTTGAAGGAATTTCTGGTATGCAAAAGATGGCTGATATTATGAAACATCTTAGAGAAAACGTTCCTAGTGAAATAGGTGGACTAAAGGTTACTGTATTTGAAGATTATACTACTAGTCAATCTAAGAATACAGTTACTGGTGAAGTTACTGCAATAACTCTACCAAAATCCGACGTTTTAGTATTCAAGCTAACCGATGGTGCTAGTGTAGTAATTAGACCTTCTGGTACTGAACCTAAAATTAAGGCTTATTATACTACTATCGCAAATACTCAAGATGAGGCTTTAGCTTTAAAAGATACTATATCTGCTAGTTTTAAAAAGATTTTGGGTGTTTAATACAACTCGATAATATAATATAAATTATGGGTTGATTTTAACACAATCAACCCATATTTTTGTTATTGTAGAGTAGTAACTATAAAGCCATCTATATTATCACCCGATATTGAGTAATATCTATCTTTAGGCACTGGAATATCTGTACTATCGCCCGTAGCTTGAACATAGTATATTTCATAATTAATATCACCTAAGGTAACGTATAGATGTTCTTTGTAGAAGTCATACTGTTTAAGAAATTCGACATAATCTTCAAGGCACAAATTTTTATCTTGCATTATATTAGAGTGTGGAACGCCAACGTATCTAAAGTGGTTAGGAGTATATTGAACTCCAGTAACTTCTGCACTAGCCTCTGAATATCTAAGGATAAAACCATACTTATAACAATTGCTTTCAATCCAAGAGTAGTCGCCAGTACCATCGAAATCCAAAATTTGCGAACCTGTAACTAACTTGAAATCCAAAGCATATCCCGAACAGTTATCAGAAGTACCATCGGATTGGTCATTAGAACTATCAGTATAGCCGTTTACCACAGTGACGTAGTTTATACCATATTGAGCATAAAAGTCGTCCATCATGTTATTAAAAGGTTCCATAGCGTCCTCACATAGCTGAATTTCAAAAGTAGATACTTTATATCCCGAACCCATATCATAATAGAAGTTTGTCAACTTATCGGATATATCTGGAAAGTTAGTAGGGTGCGATGGGTTAATAACGGATAGACTTCCCTTAGAAATATCTGCTATACTTTTGCTTACTATATTATACATAGAAACGTCTATAGATTGTGTAGTTTCAGTTGAGCTATCATCTGTAGATGGCACATCAGTAGATGTAGTTTGTACAGTCTGTTGAGTAACAATAGCATTATTAGTAGCTTCCATATTATTACTTTTATTTAAAGTTCTTGAAACGAAATCCCAGACTAATATCATAACTATAACTGCTCCTAATAGTAAGCACCAGCCCTTAATACTAATCTTTCTACGAACATTTTTGCTGATATCTATTTTTTTCATTAATATCCATCAACCTCCTGCAATGATACATAATATTAGTTTACCAAAAAACCTTAAATATGTCAACATATTTCTATCAATTAGAAAATACATGAAAAAAACAATAAAAATAGAAAAATGTAGGGTTCACAATGATGTGAGACACAATTTATGGTAATTAAGTAAATA
>ERZ825670.621-NODE-621-length-45844-cov-19.691869_pt1 | contig 45844 bp, 42 predicted proteins | sample MGYA00519929_ERZ825670 | MGnify/ENA primary metagenome ERZ825670 (study PRJEB31778, sample SAMEA3449207) | human gut metagenome | biome: human gut; feature: human-associated habitat; material: faeces | place: United Kingdom | collected 2010/2012 ...
CACCCCACTTGTTAGATAGTATATCATACTGTCTAACAAATGGGGTGCTGTTCATATCCGATTTAAAAAGCTCTTTTTGAACGGAATTATCCCTTTCATTGTGCTTTCTGTCATATCCCGCATCTCTTGCTCTTTTCCTACAATTTGTGAAATCTCTGGTAATATTTCTTTAGCGGTGATTGTAGAATCTAAATCAAAAAGAAAAATATATTCAGTCATTTACATTCTCCTTTGCCTCTTTCACAAAGGCTTCATAAGTATGCCGTTTGCGTTCTTTTTCTGGCGGTAGTTTCATGTAATCGCCAAAACACGCTCGTAACCATTTATCATAACCCTTTGGAGCCTTATAAATACGATCTTCAAATTGAACCTCAACTAGCTCATCAACTACATGTTTACTAAGATGTTTCATTCGGCTTTCCGACGTAAAATCCCCTATGCATTCGTAACCTTTACCGTTATACTTCACAGCGTTTTTTGCAATTTTTCGAATAAAATAATATTTAGGAAAACAATGTAGAATTACTCGGATTCCACAAACTACAGTTTTTCGCAAGAAATTACCTGAAGGCGGATTTGTGTTCTGCTGAGCCGCATTCAATACTTTTAAATGATCCCTTTTTTGTACATATGATCAAAAATCCGATCATCATCTGGAGCATCATCCATAGGGAAAATATCAATATTGATGCCCAAGTCATGACCATCCTGAAGAAATAATGTTTCCATATCCATTACTTTTCCGAACGGCAAATGCCAATCACGATCATCTTCAGCACAGCGAAACACAAATTTAGAATTTTGATTTTTTTCTGGAAAAGCTTTGCGGAACCAATCATAATCTTTCCTAAGCATAGCAATGTCTATATCGTCATCCCATGGAATATATCCTTTGTGTCTGATAGCGCCTAACAGAGTTCCGCCCTCTATCCAATAACGAATTCCTTGCTGATCACAAAAACTTGACACATAGTCCAACACTTCTATTTGTTTCTGACGTAATTCATCCATACCGATTTTTCTCATTTACGAATTCCCCCTTTGATTTGCCCAGCCATCTCTAAAAGCAGCTTAGGATTCAACGCTTCTAACATTAAGCGATTATTCTGACGAATAGGGCGTACTAAAACACCCATTATAACATTAGTAAACATCTGAGTTATTAAAGATGCTATTGCTGCGCCATTACTCCCCATAGACGGGATGAGTAATGAATTAAGCAATGCATTCATTACTGCACCCGACAAATTAATAATCCAAAGATACTTTTGTTTGTTTTCTGCCAAAATCCAGATATTCCGCACCATTCCTAAACAGGAAAAAGTAGTGTACCATGTAGCAATTCGTAAGGTTGTAGCGGCTTCTGCATATTCGTTGCCGTAAGTCACCCATATAATAATATTGGCCAACAATATAATAGCTACACATTGTGCCAATGACAAATAAATTACTATACTATATAGCTTCTTAACACTTCTCTCAAACGCTTCTCTGCTCAATTTTTGGTTTTCAAATATAACCGGACGAAAAGAATCTATGATTGCAGCAAATACAAAACTGCTTAATCCGGCGCAAACTGTAGCAGCAGAATAAATTCCGGTAGCTGCATCATCAATCATGGCTTTAAGCATAACTTTATCCATTTGGGTGAACAACGTCACCATCAGGCTGGAAATAATATAATACCTGCTTTTCGCAAACATAGCTCGAATCCGTTTAAACGAAGCTGTCAACTTTTGTCCACCGAGTTTTTTATAGAACCCCAATAACAATGCAGCAATAATCAAGGAGTCTATTGCATAGGATAAAGCAAACCAATATACGCGCTTTTCTGTGGCTAAAAGATAAATTTTATAAGCAGAAACGACCACATAAGAGGACAACGAAACTATCGCAGTGTATTTAGATAATAACTTTGCCTGAAACCAATACTGAATCATCTCCAACGCTTGTGCCACTAAAATAGTGCTGTACAAAGCGACAACCATCGTTGTTTCCTTTTCTCCGGGGTTAGCCACTAATGTAAACAACACAGCTGATCCCATCCCTAACAAAGAAGTTAGGACACAAGTTAACAAAGATGTACCTAAAATTTCTCCTTCTTCATCTGGTTTGGAAATAATCTCCTGCACAAGAATATTGGTTAATCCTAACGTAGCAAAAGGAATAATAAACGCAATTACTGAAGTTGCATAATTAATTAATCCATAATTAGAAGGTCCAAGATATCGTGCTGACATCATGGAAATTATAAAACTTAGTACATTCTGTACTATTTTGCATCCTATAAGCCAAGATGCATTGTTTACCAAGCGATTCATTTGATTTGTCCTTTGTAAAATTATCAAATATCAAGCTGATTCAATTCAGTTGCTCTATTTTCATAAGAAAATACTTTACGTGTGCCTTTTATAATTTCTTTCCACTTCTCAATTTTTTCAGGATTTTGAATAACTTGTTTCAAACCAGTATACAAGGAGTCGTCATCCATCCCTACAACCAAGCCAGCTTGAGCATCATCCACAATTTCTCGAGCTCCATCTACACAAGTTGAAAGCACAGGTATACCTAACATATTAGCTTCAACGCACACTGTACTGTATCCTTCTTTAAATGAAGCACACACCAACATATCCGCTTTAGCCATATATGCATAAGGGTTACTCTGTGCACCCAAAAAGCGAACATTAGCACCAAGTCCCAACTCATCCGCACGTTTTTCTAATTTCTCACGTTCTTCTCCATCGCCAATAACCCATAACGCAAACTGCTCACCTTCCTGTTTTAGACGACCGCAGCACTCAATAAGTCGTAAGACACCTTTACCCGGTTCCAATCTTCCTACAACTACAAAAGTTAACTCTGGTCCTCTCATAACAGGAATCAACTCTTGACCCATAGTGCAAACACGATGGTCATCGATTAAATTATGACAGCAGCACACAGGAATCGTGCCGTTCGTTTCCTTACGGAATCGTTCTTCGTTACATTTAGAAACTGCAACTATTTTATCCATTTTTTGATAAGTACTAAGTAGCTTTAATCCTTCATCATAACCATGTATCCATGCATATTTACGGCTATTCCGATTATTCGAAGCAGCAATAATTTTTTCGGGCATTTCCATACAAAAACCAATTTCAATATCATAATGGTCTTTTACTAACAAACGATAAAATATTTCATCCGGTATCAAGTCTGCTATTTTAGCAAACCCATGAAAATAGAAACCAAAGAAAGGTTTCACTTTCACTTGGGGCAGTAACCACTTTTTCATCTCTGGTTCAAATTTAAACAGAGACTGCAGGGTAACCTCAACATCATTACGTTTTGCCAATTCATTGGCTAATCCTACCGCCGTTCTGGCTACGCCATCTTGAACTTGGAAATGATTGATAAGTATATAAACTTTTTTCATAATATTTTCTTTACTGTCCTTTGTAGATTTTTTCTAAGTTCACTGCTAAAGTTCGAATATCATATCCGGCTTTACGAAGGACTTCCCGATTATCCTCTCTCGGTTTAGATGCATACAATAATTTCAACGCCTTTTGCGCCCAAATCTCCGGGGGCTCTTTCAAAGACAACATAGTTAAACGATTAGTTATCGCCGTTTCTGAAGAGTTAGTATCACTAACAAGACATGGCAAATCACACGCTTGTGCTTCAACCAGCACCACGCTCAATCCTTCAAAAAGAGACGGAAATAAGAGTAAATCCATTCCTTGATACAATATTTGCGCGTCTGAGCGAACACCGAGAAAATTCACTGCATCTTCTAGCCCTTTTTCCTGAACTAAAGAGCGAATTTCCGATTCAAGTTCTCCTTGCCCCACTAATACAAGCCGAGTTGTTTGATCCATTTTATGGATTTTTTCAAAAACATTTATCAAAAAACGATGATTTTTTTGCTCATTAAACCGTCCGACATGGCCAATAATTTTTTGGCCATTCCATCCCATTTCATCTCGAACTCGAGCTCGAGATTCAGGCTGAAAATAAAGATCATCCAAATTCAAACCATTATGAATAACTCTAAAATTATTCCGAAGGAACATCCAATGTCCTGCTGCTTCTGAACAAGCAAATCGTCGAATTGGAAGTAAAGCCAATAAATAACGAAAAACTTTATGTGCTCCTATATGATAAAGGGCGCTGGTATTATGCGAGTGTACTACCACAATAGGAATACCGCTGCTTTTTGCTGCCAATGCATCTCGAAAAGCATCCATAGCATGGTGAGTATGAATATGATAAACATCGCACGGATGTTGGCGCAACGCCTTTTTAAGTACCCTAAACTTTTGAATTTGTTTAGCAGGCCCTCGAGCTGTTATTTCCGAAGTGTAAAAAATTTGACCGCCTAAAGCCCGTATCTCCGAGTCATAATCTCCTTCTCCACGTCTGGAGCAAAGAAAATTAAATTGTATTTTTTCTCGATCTATTACTCGAAATAAATTCATGATAAAAGTTTCTTGGCCCGCTCTATCCATTCGTGAAACAAAATGTAACACCTTTAGCATAAAAATTATCCTTTCTGATGAATTTTTGCTGTTAGACTATCTGTAAGTCGGCAGAGAATTCCTGGTTTAAAATGCCCTGTGCGGGTGTTTTCTTGTTCCAAAAAGTATGCATATCGACTGGCAATCATCCAGAAAAAAATCGCGGTGGGATAAAGAGATGATACCAGAGTAGAATCTGCCAAGCCATCCACTAAAAAGGCCACCACAGCACCTAACAGCACTGCATTTAATATCCAATTGTCGCCATCTCCAAATTGAAAAAGCCGAACTACGTCCAATAACATAGTTAAAAGATAAATTACCAAACAAGCAAACCCAACTATACCGAAATCTACTAAAACCTCTAAATAAACATTATGGAAATTGCCTCGAACAGGCAAAACTTCCATTCCTAAATCACGAAGAGCATTATCGTGGTTATCCATACCCGTACCAAAAATAGGACGCGCAAGGAACAATTGCCAACCTATTTTCCACAAATCAATTCGTCCATTGAAGCCACTACTTTCGCTTCGCTCGATAGTTTCAACATTCGAATTTGAATCAGATTTTTGTACATCTTCTTCTCCCGGTTCTACAGTTATCTCAGATTTTTGCTCAACTTCTTGATTGCTATTGAATTCTTCGCTATCCGCAATAAGTACTTCTTGCTCATTTTGAAAAATAGCTTTCTGATTGCTGATATTAAGGACATAGTATTCGTAATTTACATCTAAAGCCGACATACCCAATTGCAGTAATCTACCGCCGGATATTACTACGACCATGCACATCAAACCAGAAAATACTGCTAAACAAATTTGCTTTACATTCCTCTCATTCTTTAATAGTAACGCAAATACAATTACAAAACCCATTATCGCTACAGAATAAATTTGCGTCCGTGAATTAGCCAAAAGCAATGTAATATAATTTACAAAACATAAAACCAAATAAAAAATTCTCCAACTCTGCTTTTTTTCATTTGCAGCACAGATCAAGCTGAGCACTATCCCCCCTAAACAAACCATACCAAGAACATTGGGATTACCAAATAAACCGGCTAATCGGTTTTCATCAGGGAACATTCCTAAATATCCACGCTCAGGGATATAAATATGAAATTTAGCAAAAAACATCCATATATTTATCAAATTCGCACATGAGATCACAACAGCAATCAGTCGTTCAACAATTGTATTTCTGTCATCACTTCGTCTTCCAAAAGAATACACCAATGATAAACATTCCACATAATAGCAAAAGTTTGATAAATAAGAAAAGCCAAATAAATTTCGATTAGTAAGCATCGTAATTAAATACGAGAGAACAAAAATGACTAATATAGCTCTTCCCTTGTTTCGGAATATTCTTCTTTCGCTAACAAAATCTATAACAAGAACGCCTAATGCATATACATGCAGCAATTTTAGATACGGTTCTATCGTTGGGGCTACTACCGGACAAACTCCCAGAAGACTCATGAATAAAAACACAATTCGAAAGGCATCTGGGCTAAACATCCCCAAAATCAACGATTTTGCTTTTTTCATTTGGCTCCCCCTAACACTGTATCATAATCATACAGATATTCTGCAAGCTCGTGTTCAATAAATTTTAAATTTGAACCAATGTCATATTGTTTCCATAGTTGCGTATTCTCAATAGATTTAGATGGATCCAAATGATGGCCGCAATATGTAATTTCCTTTGGCAGCATATTTAACACATGAGAATTATTACGACCGATTGTCAACTTATAAAATTTATTTAACACCATTTTGTAATAATAGTATTTTTCACCTTTATCTAAAAGGTCATACTGCCACCAACCGCGATATGAAAAGTCGACCAATGAATTAATGTATTTATAGGAAATCTCTCTCCATCGGTTTTGAAAAAAGGGTTCATAACGAGAAGCCAAGCGATTTCCAGCATAAAAATCCACTAACTTTTTAAATCGTTTAATTGCATGACCGGAATTATGACGATTATGATTTTCTGTTAAATGATACTGTAAATCGGTCACACCGTCCATATCATGCAAAATACGGATCTCATATTCTCCCAAACTTTTCACTGTTTCAAATTCAGTTACGTAGTCTGTAACTGCGCTTGAACCTGTACCATAATAACTAGTACATGTAATTACTCTCATAATTATATTTTCCTCTTCTTTTACACGCTAATTCCACGTATATTTTCCGGCAAGACCCTCATTGTTTTGTGAATAAGCTTACAAAAAGCATATAATATCCCACAAGGTAAATAACATCCAATTTCATATAATACTCTGTATCTACCACGAAGTCTTTTCTTAGAACACAAAGACAAATCTGCTTTTAATTCTTTAATCGTACTTGTTTTTTCAAAAAAAGGCATAGGGCATTGCTTTTTTTGAATGTTAAAGACTGCTGCAAAAAACATTTTTACTTGTAAAACTTCTTTCATTGGATTTTGTAAATTATGGGCAGCAAGAGTGTTATTCATTTTTTCTAAAGATTCTTTGCGATGAGTATAAAAATTTTTCCTGTAAATAGTTGTTGCTATACTGTTATCCGCAAGATAATAGTATAGCGAATTGTTAAGGTAAGCCATCGATGAAACACTTAATAAGTATTCTAAATTAAAATTAAAATCTTCACCTAACGGAAGCTTTTCATCAAATTTAATATGATGTTTTCGCAGTATATCCAACTTATACACTTTTGCGTATACACAATTCAAATTATTAGAAAGAATGCTACTCAGGTTGTTTCGAATTTCATCACCAAAGAACACTACGCTTCCTGGTAAACTTTTTACGGTTTTATCTTTATAAACTTTTGTGTAACCTGCTATCAAATAATCTACTTTCTGTTTTTCGAGTGCTTCAACAGCTAACTGCACCATCTCTGGTGGACAGCCATCATCAGCGTCAGCAAACATTAAATATTCTCCATTTGCTTCTTGAATTCCCCTGTTTCGTGCACTACTTACACCTCCGTTTTCTTTTTTTATGAAACGAATGTGTTTTTCATTAAAAGACCGTACAATCGCAGCCGTATTATCTGTCGATCCATCGTCGACAACAATAATCTCCATATTTAAAAAATTCTGTCTTAATAAATCTTCTATCACTGCACTAATTGTATTTTCAGCATTATAAGCCGGAATAATAACCGATACTTTCAAACAAAATTTCCCCATTCTTTTCTCTTTTTAAAGTACAATTGAGAATTTTATTCACAATAAATTTTTCTCATACAATCTTCTACTTTTTCTCTCGAAAATCCCTCTACTTTTTTGCGATTATACTTTCCCATCTCCGTTAAATCTCTATTTAGCAAGTTTTTTATGGCAAGCATACAAGACTCTGAATCTTTCGGATCAAAAAGAGCCCCACCTTTTTCATCGATAAGATCTGTATTTCCTCGAATTTTAGAACACGCAACAGCTTTACCGCAAGCCATTGCTTCCATCAAAGCTACAGACAATCCTTCGCGCTTAGAAGGGAATACAAAAAGATCGCAAGATTTCACGATACTAGGTACATTATCGCAGTATCCAAGCAAGTGAAGTTGCCGTTTTAGCTTCAAATTTTCAGCCAGAACTTCTAATTTATCTTTATTGGGGCCTTGGCCACAAATTACATAATGTATATTCGAAGAAAGATGTGACATAGCTTCTATCACTACAACGTGATTTTTATTATCGTTTAATTCTCCAACTGAAAGCAAAATAATATCACCTTTGGAAATATGCAAATCTTTTCGAAGCTCATCTTTTATTTCAGGCATAGCAGTAATATATTTTAAATCTATTCCTATACCTGGTACATACTCGATTTTTCCATTTTTTTTCAAATGAAATTTTTGCTTTGCTAAGGCGTAATCTTCCTTGTTAATAGTAATAAGGGTATCTGTAAATCTACCGCAAAATCGCTCTATAGGATAAAACAAAATCCAATTTTTCCGAGGCGCTCCTTTGTAAAAATGGAAACCATGGGCCGTATACACCATTTTTGTATTCTTATAGCTATGGCTACAACGATTTGCCAATCGACAGACCATTCCGCCAATAGGAGAATGGCAGTGGATCAAATCATAGTTTTCAGAATTCAGAAGCTTTCGCGTCATAGTAAAAGATTGTATAATCCCACTTAAAGCTGTAATTCTCCGAGGAATCGGAATGTGACATACTCTACATCCCATTTTTTGAAGCTGCATTTCCATCGCCTGAACTTTTTCAGCGGAAATTGTACTTCCTTCTTTCATATTGCAAGCTACATCAACCTGATAACCACTATCTATCAAAAGACGAATATTATCCATATTAAACTGTTGAATCATAGATGCAACCGAAGCATATATAAGTGCTCGCTTCATATTTTCTTCTCCGTAATCCAAATAGAATCCTCTAAATTTGTTAAGCAATACTTCTCTTTATATGTGCTAATCTCGTGATCATAGCACAAACTGCCAAACGCTTTATTCACCAAACCCGTAACATGACTTAAAAGCTTTAGCGCCCAAGTAAATCCTGGGATGATCGCTATTGTTTTTTGGTGAGCCTGAGCAATCAACTTTACTAACTCTGTTGTGTTGGAATATTCTTTGTTTTGCGGCCAAAAAATACCTTGTTCTTCATTTTTCACCATCAAACGTACAAACTCCATCAAATTTCCGATATAGAGCATTGAGCGTTCATTATTTACCTTTGGAAACACCGGCAATTTTAACGCAAGTTTGGCAAGAATGGGATAATTTCCTTTGCTTCCGGGACCATAAATCATAGGAGGACGAAGAATCACAACTCTAAAATTCTCATCATTTAAAACCCAAATTCCTTTTTCCGCTTGTACTTTGCTATCGCCATAGCTGTTAGCCGGCGATACCGGCGTTTCCCTTGTAATGACTTTCTTCTTGGCAATAGGCGCACTCTCACCATAAACAATGGCGGAACTCATAAATATAAACTGTTTCACTCCCTCGAGCTTAGCCTTCTTAGCGACTTCTACAGTAAGATCTGTATTCACGGCATAATACAATTTTGATTTTTCTACGCTAATTCTTCCATTATCGGAATGAGCAATTCCCGCTACATGATAGATACAGTCATATCCATTAAAGTTTTTTTCTCTCCATGAGCCATCTATCATATCAAGCGTATCGATCTGATACTCATCCAACCACTGTGACATATACTTTTCAAAAGAGGTTCCAATATAGCTGTTTGCCCCTGTTATGAGAATTTTTTTCATGAATCCTTCTTATTCTCCTTTTCAAGCGTACCTGTACCACCTTCTACCACGCCATCATGCCTTAAAACTGATATAACCGTGCCGAAGAAACACTTACAATCGAACAGGAAGCTCATTTTCCTTACGTATTCTCCATCAAACTTGGCCTTCACCGGAATTTCTAATTCATCTCTTCCGTTAATTTGTGCCCAACCTGTCAGTCCCGGTCGAATATCATTTGCGTGATATTTATCGCGTTCAGCAATAAGATCTCCTTGATTCCACAAAGCCGGCCTGGGACCTATAACCGACATTTTTCCTGAAAAAATATTAAAGAGCTGGGGCAATTCATCTAAACTTGTCTTACGAATAAATCGACCAGTTTTAGTAATAAAACGGTCTGGATCATTTAACAAATGAGTAGGCAAATCTTTTGGTGTATCTGTACGCATAGAACGAAATTTATAAATTTCAAAAAATTCTTTATTTTTTCCAAATCGCTTTTGTTTAAAAATAACAGGCCCTGGTGACTCCAATTTTATAGCCAAAGCTACTATTCCTAATATTGGAGATAATATCAAAATCCCACATCCAGACAGCAATACATCCAGCACTCGTTTTATCGGCATATATCTTTGTGCAGTAGGAGACACAAAATTTTCAATCTGAGTAAGCATCTCAAAACCTCCGTTTTTTTAAATTGACGGTTATATAATCCACACTCAAAACACTCAAAAATTCCCCAAATTATACGAATTTATTATACTACAGCATCCCTATATTTGCAAGCTCATTTTCATTCGGACTGGTCCTATGTCAAGATTTAGTACAAGTTAAAATGAGAAATTTCTCCCAAATTCAACCTGCCAGCAGCTCCGCCTTAGTGTGTGCTCTTTTATATACTCGCTCGAATTCATCTGGTGACATAAAGTCGCAATGACTGTGAATTCGTTTCGTGTTGTAAAAAGCTTCCAGATATTCGAAAATCGACCGGTATGCCTGCTTGTAATCGTGAATTTTAAAGCGATTGAGCCATTCACGCTTGAGAATAGAATGAAAGGATTCCATGCACGTTATCCCACGAAAAAGCTTTCTTCGAGTAGCTACGCTGCACATCCACGTACTCCGAGATCTTTGTGATCCTGATAGTACTGAACCGCATCAAGTTTAAACTGTTTGTCGTGTTGCTTTGCCATATGAGATCCTCCTTCAGCTTGTCTCTATTGTACCATGCTTATGTGTATTTGGATTTTCTCATTTTGGCTTGTACTATTTATATTCTAGTACTAACCCTGGTAGAACCAGAAGTTTTATTTCGCCTACAGGCGCAGACAAAGAAACCTCTCTTGTCTTGGTAGACAAAAGAGGTTTCTTCTATGGTGGAGGAGGGTGGATTCGAACCACCGAAGCTAGAAGCAGCAGATTTACAGTCTGTCCCCTTTGGCCACTCGGGAACTCCTCCATATACAGAGCTGCGTAAACGCAAACTCATATTATAAAAACAGAAACAAGTTCTGTTTATTGCTGCCAAGCAAAACACTCGGAAACAATATATAAAAACGAAAACAAAATGTTCTCAATTTTAATCAACTGGAGCTGGTGAACGGACGAAGCCGCTTGCGCGTCTTCACGGCTTGCAGCATAGCTGCTACGCCGCTTCCGGCTAAAAACTTTCCACCGGAAAGTTTTCTTAACGCCGAAACCCTCTCAGGGTTCGAGTCCGTGCCGAACTCAATAAATATATAAAAACGAAAACAAAATGTTCTCAGTTTTAATCAACTGGAGCTGGTGAACGGACTCGAACCCCTGACCTGCTGATTACAAATCAGCTGCTCTACCAACTGAGCTACACCAGCGCATAGCGCGTAAAACGCGCTTGGTGACCCATCGGAGATTCGAACTCCGGACACCTTGATTAAAAGTCAAGTGCTCTGCCAACTGAGCTAATGAGTCATACAGCTTTAATATTATAGCAATTTCGCGCCGTTCTGTCAACTCTAAAATGAAAAAATTTGAAAATTTCCTTTTTCTCCGCAAAACCGCAGAAATATAAGGAAACAGCCCGGCAAAAGCCGGGCCTTCCCATCAAAATTATTTGTGCTCCGTAAAGAAATCATTCACAATGTCGCTCACGTCATAGTGCACAAACGGGCCCAAACCGCTGTTGACATCGATTGCATATCGGCAATCGGTTTCCGTATAGGCGTCGATAAAGTAGTTTTCTACGATCTCAATGTAATTTTTCACACCGTCTCTTTCAGCGGCTTCATCATCTGTGCGCACATAGACGCTCTCGTCAGACAAAAGATATATGAAGACAAGCTCTCTTGTCTGACCCGGCTCCAACAGAATATTCCCGGTCTTGTTCGGGTCTTCCGCATTCATCGGAACTTCTGCAATGCCGTTGATCAGCTCTCTCTTGTCGGTCGTGCACTCGGATATATCCAAAGGGCAGCCGTCTGTGTCATACTGTCCCATGGCGTATGCCCCGGAAAGGAATCCCGTCGCTTCATTTCCGGTGTTCTCAAAGCCGATTGTGACATACGCAAACGCATAATGCGGCGAAGAAAGCGTGCCGTCTTCATTCAGCTCGCAGGTCTCCAGCCACGGGTAACCACCATTAATCCACCACGGAACAAAGCAGTCGTTATCCGCTGGCGTAAGGCCATATTCAAGTTTATTGGACATATACACGTCTTTGATCGTGACTTTCACATTTTTACCGCCGTAAATGCTCGATGCAGAAAAGTACGGGTCATTCTCTGCATCAAAACTGCCGTCGCCGTTTTCAATTGAAATGCTCCCGTCTTCCGTGCGAACGATTTTCGGTATCTTGGAGAAATCCAGTTTTTCATCCGCTGTAAAATGCGATTCAAATTCTTCTTTCGCAGAAGATACCTCCGCCGTTTCAGATACTTCGGAGATTTCGGGATTTCCAGAGATCTCCGGCACCTCCGCTTTGCTTTCTTCCGAAACTACTGCTTCATTCCCCGGTGCCTCCGTGACCTCCACGCCGCCGGAGGCCGCCTCCGCCTGCACACGCGGCAAATTTGCAACGCCAAAGGCCACGCCGCTGACGCACGCAACTGCCAACACACCACACCAGATTTTCGTCCTTAACGTCCGTTTCATAACCAATGCTCCTTTCGGTTTTGTGTAACCTTCCTACGCCCAGAGCATACCACACCCGCCCCGCTGTTTCAATATAAGCCGTACAGTTTTTGCAGTTCCTTTGCAATACTTTTGCAAGCTTTGCCGCACATAGAAAAAGGGCCCCGCAAAATGCGAGGCCCATAAACCTTTATATTTTATCTACCAATCTTTTCCATCACTTCCGTGAGGCTCAACCCGTTTTTCTCGGCGAGCGCCGCCAGGTCATCATGCTCAAACTTCGCGCGCTGCACGCCGTAGCCGGAAGACACCTTGCGGCGCACCGGGCCGAGGGCGGTCTCCACCGTCTCCTCCGTGCGGGTCAGCACATAGCGGCGGCACAGCGTCTCGCGGATGCCGATGGTCGCCGTGTGTTTGAAAATCGCCTGCACAACGGCCTCCTTCTGCGCCTCGCGGCACAGCACCGTCAGCAGCGTGCCGGGGCGGTTTTTCTTCATCATAACGGCGGTCGTGAAGACCTCCACCGCGCCCGCCTCGCGAATCTTCTCCACCGCAAAGCCAATCGTCTCGGCGGTCATATCATCGATGTTGCAGTTCAGCTCGTAAACGGAGTCCGCACCGTCGCCGGTTTCGCCCAGCATCGCGCGCACACAGTTCGCCGCTTCAAAGTCCTTCTTTCCCATGCCGTAACCCACGCGCTGTACGCGCATAACCGGCATATCGCCGAACGCTGCCGCAAAGTGCTTCAGCAAAGCCGCGCCCGTCGGCGTGCAGAGCTCACCCTGAATGCGCCCGCCGTAGATCGGCACGTCGCGCAGAATATACGCCGTAGCCGGGGCCGGAACAGGCAGCACACCGTGTGCACAGTGCACCTTTCCCGCGCCTACATGCACCGGTGACGCAACAATCTTCTCCGGCGCAAGCTTGCGGATGAGCAAGCACGCCGCCGTAATGTCCGCCACCGCGTCCATCGTGCCGACTTCATGGAAGTGGATCTCCGAAACCGGCATGCCGTGCGCATGGCTCTCCGCCTCCGCGATGAGCTTATACACCGCAATCACGTCTGCACGCACCGCATCCTCCAACGGCAGATGCCCGATGATATGCTCGATGTCCGCCATGCTGCTGTGGTGGTGATGCCCGTGGTCGTGTTCATGCTCATGCGTATGTTCGTGATCGTGGTCGTGGTGATGCTCATGTTCGTGTTCGTGGTCATGATGATGTTCATGTGCGTGTACATGGTCGTGAGCGTGATGTTCGTGGTCGTGCACGTCAGCGCTTTCTTCCTCCTCGCCGTTCACCGTAACGGAAAGATGCGTGCCGTTGATGCCGCATTTCGTGCTCACTTCCGCCTTAAATTCCACACCGGGGATACCGAGCGCGTTCAGCTCGTCGAGCACTGCCTGTTTGTCGTCAAACAGTTCTAAAAGCGCCGCCGAAAGCATGTCGCCCGCCGCACCCATGCCGCAGTCAAAATACAAAGTCTTCATGCAGATTCCTCCTAAAATCAAAAAGGCGCACGAACCCCATACAGTCCGCGCGCCTCCGCTGGCACAATTTAATCCTATAAAAAAGATCCGGCGCTCCAACGCCCCCGCAGCTTCCTGCCGCAATAAATACAGTATACCGCCCCAAAGCGATGATGTCAAGCCAAACCAGAACCGCAAAGTCTTCCCCCGCGAAAAACACAAATTTTCGCAAAAACAGGGTTGACTTTTGCGTACCGATGTATTATAATAACGATTGTCTCAAGCGAGCAGTGTGTTCGTCTTGCAACAAACGGGTTTCCCGTTTTTATAATATGAGTTTGCGTTTACGCAGCTCTGTATATGGAGGAGTTCCCGAGTGGCCAAAGGGGACAGACTGTAAATCTGCTGCTTCTAGCTTCGGTGGTTCGAATCCACCCTCCTCCACCAGAAAAAGGACTTTGCATTTTGCAAAGTCCTTTTTTCAACGAAATAAATCCCTTCGGTATGTGAAATTGCCCTGTGGGCAGTGAAATACACGGCGTCTCCAAATCACCCATGGTTCTGCGCCATCACGCCGACCAACGCGTGCGGCACGTAGGGCTCTTCAAGGTATACAATCTCATCAGCGGTGAGCCTCAATTCAACGGCGTTCACAAGCCCCGTGATGTGCGAAAGATTCGTTGCGCCGCAGATGGGCGACGCAACCTTCGTCAGCAGCCACGCGAGGGCGATCTCCGTCATGGTGCAGCCGCGCTTCTCGGCCAGCTCCGCCACACGGTCAATGATCACACCGTCGGTCTCGGCGGTCTTGTCGTACTTAAATTTCGCGTAATTGTCTTCCTCAAGGCGCTTGGAGCTCTCACCAGGATGCCTCGAGAGCCGCCCTGCGGCGAGTGCACTGTATGGCGTCATCGCAATGTTCTCCGCCTTGCAGAACGGCGCCATTTCGCGCTCCTCCTCGCGGAAAATGAGATTATAATGCCCTTGAACGGACACAAACTCCGCCATGCCGTGCATACGGGCGTAGTAATTCGCCTGCGCCAGCTGCCACGCATAGCAGTTCGAGATGCCGATGGCGCGGACCTTGCCGGCCTTCACCGCGTCGTTCAGCCCCTCCATAATCTCCTCAATGGGCGTGCGATAGTCCCACATGTGGCAGATGTACAGATCAACGTAGTCCATACCGAGACGCTTCAGGCTTGCATCGAGGCAGTTTTTCACGTGCTGCTGCCCCGTCACGCCGTTTGCAATCTCCGCGTCGGTGCGCGGCTCAAATTTCGTCGCCAGCACCACATCCTCGCGGCGGGCAAAATCGCGCAGCACACGGCCGACAAACATCTCGCTCGTGCCGCCTTGGTAGCTCATCGCCGTGTCAAAAAAGTTGATGCCGTTCTCGAGCGCCGCTTTGATAATCTCGTTGGAGTTTTCCTCATCCAGCGTCCATCGGTGCTGCCCCGCGGCCGCTTCGCCAAAGCCCATGCAGCCAAGGCAAATGCGCGAAACATTCAGGTCAGAATTGCCGAGTTTTACGTATTCCATGTGTCTTCCCCTTTTCTATAAAAATTCGTGATTTCTTGCTTTCAGTATACTAAACCATCAAAAGAATGTCCAATACCTATTTTTTATCCTTCTCCATGCCGGAAATGTATTTCTTCGCAAAATCGAGAAACGCGTTCGTCAGCGGTGAGAGCACACGGTTCTTTTTCCAAACGAGCACCGTCGCGGCGCGGATCGGCGGCTGCAGCGGCACGAATTTCAGGCCGTTATGCTGCAAGTCGAGCTTCAGCGTGAACAGCACGCCGTTTTCGCGGCGAATGACCGAGGCCATGTTGTATTGCAAATCGCCGTGCGCGATAATGTTGAGCCGGTCTGCGCTGTCGCCGAACCAGTTCACAATCTCACTGCGGATCTGGTCCCGGCGCGAAAACACCGCCGGGTACGGCACAATGTCTTGTGGCGTCAAATACGGCTTCTGCGCCAGCGGCGAATCCGACCGCACCAGCGCGTTCCACGTTTCCGGCACCGGGAAGTGCAGAAAATCATACTTGCTGATTTCCACCGGCTCTAACAGCAAGCCGATGTCCAACGTGCCGCGTTCAATGCGCTCCTTAATGTTATCGGAGTTGCCGCTATAAATGCTGTACGTCACGTTCGGGTGCTCGGCGCGAAACGCCGCCAGAATGCCGGAAAGATGGCAGGAGCCGTGGTACTCGCCGCTGCCGATGGAAATTTCGCCGGTCAGCATTGCCTCCTGCTTTAATTCCCGCTTCGTCATTTCGGAAAGCGTCACGATTTCCTCTGCGCGGCGGCGGAATAACATCCCCTCCTCCGTCAACGTGACGCTGTGGTTGTTGCGGCTGAACAGCTTCACGCCAAGCTCCTGCTCCAGCCCCATCAGCTGGCGGGAAAGTGTGGGCTGTGTGATATGTAAAAGCTGTGCCGCCTTCGTGATGTTCTCCTCACGCACAACAGCCAGAAAATACTGCAAGACTCGTATATCCATAGATATGAAAGCAGCCTCCTAAACCTCGGGCGGCAAACGCGCACCCTTTATATTTCGTATTATAGCACGCCTGTCATGCCCATTTCAATACAGCGCATTGTTCAAGTTGTGCAGACAAACCTTGTGCAACTTCAATAAAGTTTTGCGCCTTATGTAAATCTTCTGTTCAGTTTTAAAATTAAATCTTACAAATCTCTTTATAAATGCAAAAAAGCTGCAAAAGCCCTTGTAAATCCAGAAAAGTTGCGCTAAAATAGTAATTCGCGCCGAGGTATTTCTTATTTATATGAGCGTACTCATGTACGCATGTACGCACATGATTTGGATTTTTATGATTTCGTAATTTCTTGAAACGGTTTTACCGGATCACGGTATACGGCCGCGGTCCACAGGAGGTGCATTTTTCTGCAAGTATTCAGAGCACTGAAAAAGGGATTTTTAGAGCTTACCCCAAACGAAAAGGTCCTGCTTGTTTTAACGGCTTCCATTTTCCTCACCGTCTATGCCGAGATGTTGGCGCTGCTTTTATTGCCGTTTTACATTGCCGCCACGAAGCAAAGTTTCGTTTTCTTCCGCCGTAAACAGGATTTATTTTTTCTTTCGGCTTTCTGGGTGCTCTCCCTGCTCGTCACGATTTTCTCAGGCGGCACCGTAACGGATATTCTGCTCGGCGTTCTTATGGTGTTCGCATTCATCGCCGTCATTTTCGTCACCTATACGATGACCCAGCGCGCGTTCCGCCTCATTTTATCTTTTGTCTGCCTCATGAGCCCCTATTGCCTCCTTGTCGCGCTCGTTCAGCGCGCGCTCGGCATGGAGTGGGTTTACGGTGCGCGGTATAACTCCATCTTTACAAACCCCAATTACTATGCGTTTTACATTTCACTCGTCGTGCTCTTCTGCATTTACAACATCGTAAAAAGCGAAGACACGCCGCTGCGCGGTTTATACACTGCCCTGATTCCGTTGAATCTTATCGCGCTTGAGCTCACCGAGTGCCGCACCACTTTCATGGTGCTGCTCATCGTCTGCCCTGTCATGCTGTGGTTCTGCGGCAAGAAAAAGTGGCTTTCCGTGTACCTTTTCACCATGCTTGGCATTTTGCTTACACTCGTCTTATTCGGTGAATCGCTCGATTTCCTCCCGCGCATCGATCTCATCCGGCACGATTTTGCAAAGCGCATGAGCATCTGGTCGGGCGCCATCGGCAGTATTATGGACGCCCCGTGGTTCGGCCGCGGCTACAATACATACGCGCGCATCCATGACCTCTACGGCTCATACAGCATCGCAAAGCATTCGCACAACCTGCTTTTGGAGCTCCTCATGGACTTCGGATTTGTGGGTACGGCGGTCTTACTTGGTTACTTTGCCATCAATGTCGGCAAGATTATCCGCCTGCACCGCAGCCACAAGTGCCACCAGCGCTACGCCCTCACGGTCTCCGTCATCGTTTGCGTTCTGCTGCACGGGCTTTTGGATATCTCCATGCTGTGGCCGCAAACCGGCCTGCTCGTCATTTACATCGTCGGCTTCAGCACCGAGTACGACAAGCAACACATCTTCGGCACAGACCGCCGCCACGAGATTTTTGCGCTGCACGCAAGATCCATTCAGGCAAAAGAACCCATCTTGTAAAAAATTCTGTTATCCTTTACAAAAAGGCTGCCGAAATTTCGGTGGTCTTTTTCTTTTGTGTCTCTTTTCGGATAACGCGATTTTTGTTATAATAAAAGAGTTTTGGACAATACCGCATAACTCCTCCGCGGTACTGCCCCTTCAATTTTTCAGCAAAGGAAGATCTATTTTATGGGCGGTTTTTTCGGCGCAGCATCGCAGACTGACTGCGTTTTCGACCTTTTTTTCGGCATTGATTACCACTCCCACCTCGGCACACGCCGCGCGGGCATGGCGGTTTACAGCCCGGAGACCGGCTTTGACAAAGCCATTCACAACATTGAAAACGCTCCGTTCCGCACGAAGTTTACAACGGAATCGCAATCTATGCATGGCACGCTCGGCATCGGCTGCATCTCCGATTATGAAGCACAGCCGATTTTGGTGCGTTCGCATCACGGCACCTTCGCCATTACGACCATCGGCAAAATCAATAACGCCAATGAGATCGTAGAGGACATCATCGGGCGCGGCACGCATTTCTTTGAGATGCAAAACGGCGAAGTGAACCCCACAGAGCTCGTCGCCGCCATCATCGACCAGAAAGAGAATTTCATCGACGGTATTCGCTACGCGCAGGAGGTCGTCGACGGTTCTTTGAGTATGCTCGTCCTGACGCCGCGCGGCATTTACGCGGCACGCGATAAACTCGGCCGCACCCCTGTCGTGCTCGGCCAAAAGGAAGACGGCTACTGCGCAAGCTTTGAAAGCTTCGCATATTTAAACCTCGGCTACCACGACCTGCGCGAGCTTGGCCCGGGCGAAGTTGTCGTGTTCGACGCCGATCATGTGCAAACGCTCGTCGCCCCCGGCAAAAAAATGAAGATCTGCACGTTCCTGTGGGTCTACTACGGCTACCCGTCCTCCAGCTACGAGGGCATCTCCGTCGAGAGCATGCGCTATAACTGCGGCCGCGCGCTCGCCCGCCGCGATAACGTCCACCCCGATATTGTCGCCGGCGTACCGGATTCCGGCATCGCGCACGCCATCGGCTACGCCAACGAGTCCGGCGTGCCGTTCTCCCGCCCGTTCATCAAATACACGCCCACATGGCCGCGCTCCTTCATGCCGACGCACCAGAGCAAGCGCGACCTCATCGCCAAAATGAAGCTCATCCCGGTGCACGACCTCATCGAGGGCAAGAGCCTCCTGCTCATCGATGACTCCATCGTGCGCGGCACACAGCTGCGCGAAACGACCGAGTTTCTCTACGCAAGCGGCGCAAAAGAAGTGCACATTCGCCCCGCCTGCCCGCCGCTGCTCTTCGGCTGCAAATACTTAAACTTCTCCCGCTCCACGTCCGAAATGGAGCTCATCACCCGCCGCGTCATTAAAGAGCTTGAGGGCTGCGACCCCGACCGCGCCACGCTTGAAGAATATGCCGACCCGGACAGCGAGAAGTACCGGAAGATGGTGGAGAAGATCGGCGAAAAGCTGCACTTCACCTCCCTTCACTACCACCGCCTCGACGATATGATAGAGTCCGTCGGCATCGACGCAGACTGCCTTTGCACCTACTGCTGGAACGGCAAAGAGTAATGTAAAAAGCATGGCAAAAGTATTTTTGATCTGCGGCAAAATCTGCAGCGGCAAGGGCTTTTACACCCGGCAGCTCAAGGAAAAAGAACACGCTGTGGTGCTCTCCTGCGATGAGATTGAAAACGACCTCTTCCACCATGACCTCGGCGACCGCCGCGATGCGATCAGCGCGGACATCAAAGCATATCTCCACAAAAAAGCCGTGGACATCGCCCACGCGGGCTGCAATGTCATTTTAGACTGGGGCTTCTGGAGCCGCAAAGAGCGCGCAGATGTTTCTGCCTACTACAAAAATGCCGACATCAACTTCGAGTGGCACTACATCGACATTTCCGATGCAGACTGGGCGAAAAACGTTGAAGCGCGCAACGCTGCCGTTGCCGCCGGTGAAACGACCGACTACGCCGTAGACAAGCGGCCTGCTGCAAAAAGTTCTCACGCTTTTTGAGACCCCCATACCCGATGAGATCGACGTGTGGTTTACAAACCGCAGATAATTTTGCACAGTACAAAAGGACGACAGTTAAGCGCAACTGCCGTCCTTTTTCTATACTCTGATTGTTTTTACACTTCGCCGTTAAACAGCTTTTCCGCGTAGCGCACACTGCCCATCGCATCTTTGGAGTAGAAATCCGCGCCAATCTCCTTAGCGTACTCGGGGTTCAGCACCGCGCCGCCCACCATGACCTTGCAGTCATGCGCTTTGCGCAGCTGGCGGATCGTCTCCGCCATGCTCTCCACCGTCGTCGTCATCAGGGCAGAAAGCCCCACAAGGCGCACGTTTTTCTCGATCGCCGTCTGCACAATGATCTCCGGCGGCACATCCTTACCGAGGTCGAGTACGTCAAAGCCGTAGTTTTCAAGCAGCACCTTCACAATGTTCTTGCCGATATCGTGAATGTCGCCCTTCACGGTCGCAAGGATGATGGTACCCTTCTTTTCCTCCTGAATGCCCTTTTTCGCAAGGTTCTGCTTGATGCGCTCAAACGCTTCCTTCGCTGCGTCTGCGCTCATGAGAAGCTGCGGCAGGAACACCGTATTTTTCTCAAAGCCCTGCCCCACTTCGTCGAGCGCCGGGATAAGCTCACCGTTGATGATTTCCAGCGGCGGCGTCGTTTTCAGCATCTCGTCCGTCAGCTGTCCCGCCTGCTCGCGCAGGCCTTTCACAATGGCGCGGTGCAGCGAAACGCTTTCGGCAGACCCGCCGCCTGCGCTCTGCTGCGCGGCGCCTGTGCGCACGTCCGGCGCCGCCGTGGTGTTCGCATACGCTTCGATATACGCCTTGCAGCCCACGTCTATGCCCATCAGCGCGCAGAACGAGCGGTACGCCTTCATCAGCTCGTCGCTCAGTGGGTTGATGATACCGGAGCTTAATCCGCGCTGCATCGCCATCGCGAAGAACGTGGAGGTCACCAGCTCGCGGCGCGGCAGACCGAACGAAATATTGGAAACGCCGAGCACCGTGTGCACACCGAGCTTGTGGCGGATGGTGTCAAGTGCATCGAGCGTGATCATCGCGTTATCCGCGCCCGTGCTCACCGTCATGGCAAGCGTGTCCATAATCACATCGCTGCGGTCGATGCCGTAGCTTTCCGCCGTTTTCAAAATCTTCTCCGCAATCGCCACACGCTCCGCAGCAGAAGCCGGGATGCCCTTTTCGTCGAGCGTCAAGGCAACCACCGCAGCACCGTACTTTTTCACAAGCGGCAGTACCGTGTGCAGCGATTCCTCTTTGCCGTTCACGGAGTTCACAAGCGGCTTGCCGTTATAAATACGCAGCGCGCGCTCCATGGCCTCCACGTTCGAGGTATCGATCTGCAAAGGCGTGTTCGTCACGCTCTGCAAGTTGATGATGGCCCTTTCCATCACCGCGGGCTCGTCAAGCTCCGGCAGACCCACGTTCACGTCCAGAATGTCCGCGCCGTGCTCCGTCTGCGCAATGCCCTCACGGCACAGATATTCCAAATCGCCTTCGCGCAAAGCCTGCTTTAAGCGCGGCTTGCCCGTCGGGTTGATGCGCTCGCCAATCAAAATTGGTCGCGCACCGAACGTCACCGTATGCGTGTACGAGGACACCACCGTCTTCTTTTCAATGTGACGCTCCTTCACCGGCTTGTTTTTCAGGCGTTCTGCCAGCAATCGGATGTGCTCCGGCGTCGTGCCGCAACAGCCGCCGAGAATCGCCGCGCCTTTCTCCGCAAAGCGCTCCATGTACGCGTAAAATTCCTCCGGCCCCACGGGATACGAGGTCTCGCCGTTCACGGAAACCGGCAGACCGGCGTTCGGGTTGATGACAATGGGCAAATTCGTCAGCGTCAGCATTTCATCGACAAAGCTTTCCATCTGCTCCGGGCCGAGGCTGCAGTTGATGCCCACCGCGTCCGCGCCGAGGCTCTCCGCCAGCAGCAGTGCCGCCGGGATGTTGCTGCCCGTCAAAAGCTTTCCCGTGCTGTCAAACGTAAACGTTACAATGACCGGCAGGTCACAGTTTTCCTTTGCCGCCAGCAGCGCCGCCTTCGCTTCGTAGGCGTCGCTCATCGTCTCGATGATCACGAGGTCGGCGTTGTCCCTGCCCGCGATAATTTCCTCTTTAAAAAGCTCGTACGCGTCATCAAACGCCAAATCGCCGAACGGCTTCAAAAGCTTGCCGGAGGGGCCGATGTCGAGCGCCACCGCCGCCTTGCCGCCGCTCGCCGTGTGTGCAAGCTTCAACGCCTGTGAGACGACCTCCTGCACGGTGTGGCCCGTCTTTTCCAGTTTTAAACGGTTCGCGCCGAACATGTTCGCCGTCAAAATATCGCAGCCCGCGTTCACGTAGTCGGACTGAATTTTCAAAAGCACCTCGGGATGTGTCAGGTTCCAAAGCTCCGGCAGCTCGCCGCCCATAAGGCCGTTCGCCTGCAAAAGTGTGCCCATGCCGCCATCCACAATGACAACAGATTTTCCGAATCGTTCTATAACAGGATGCATAAATTTTCTCCCTTTCTCTGCGCGTCAGATTTCGCGGAACTCGCAGTCGGTGTTCGCGCAGCCGCGGCACTTTACGTATGTGCACGTCGGCGCGTCCGTCACGCCGATGACCGCCGTCACGGATTTAAACGGCACCATCAGCATGGTGTCCGTCAGCGTCAGCCCAATGCGCTTTGCACATTCCAGCCGCGCAAAGATCTCTTTTTGGCTCTGGAGCGCAAAGTCGCCGTACCCCGGCGAATAGCGCGGCTTCAAAAATAAGCCCGTTGCGGCTTCCTTTTCCGCGATCTGCGCCTGCATTTCGTCACAGTAGTCTTCAATGAGCGCATTCGCAACGGAATGCGCCACCGTGCCGCGCGCCATATTGAGCGCGGATAACCGCCGTATCATCATATCGGCCTGCAAACCCAGCGTCGCCGCAAACAAATACGCCGCCTTGCAGCCGCGTAAATGGCGTGAAAGCTTTATGCTCTCGATGCGCCAGCCGTCCAGCTCCACCGCGTTCTCAAGTACTTTTATGCCGTATTTTTTATATACGCATTTTGGTGTGAGCGTGCGCAGCATCTCGCCGCCGATCTCGCGAATCATCTCATCGGTGTCCGCATCGGCCGGCTTCCCGCGAAAGCCAAGGTAGCGCAGCGCCTCTTTCTCATTCAGCTTCATAGCCGTCAATGATCTTTGAAAGGTTCGTCATGATGCTGCCCGCAATGTCCGGGCGGTTCATCGTGTAGATATGAATATGCGTCACGTCATTCGCGATGAGATCGATGATCTGCTCGGTCGCGTACGCAATGCCCGCCTGCTTCATCGCCTCCGGGTTGTTCGCAAAACGATCGACGATCGCCTTAAAGCGCGTCGGCATAGAAGAACTCGAAAGACTCATGATGCGCTTGATCTGCTTCGCGTTCGTCACCGGCATAATGCCCGCAATGACCGGCACGCGAATGTCGTGGCGCAGGAGCTTGAACATATAATTATAAAGAATGTTGTTGTCAAAGAACATCTGCGTCGTTAAAAACTCGCAGCCGCTTTCCACCTTGCGGCGCACGCCGTCAATGTCCGCGTCGCTGTTGTACGATTCCGGGTGTCCCTCCGGGTAACATGCGCCGCCGATGCAGAAATCCGCACCCTCGCGGCGAATGGCATTGATGAGGTCGCTCGCGTGCGGGAACGTCTGCGGCGCCGTATCACCCTCCGGAATATCGCCGCGCAGCGCCAGAATATTCTCAATGCCGCTCGCCTTAAACGCATTGATGGACGCTCTGAGGTTCTCTTCGTCCTGCCCCACACACGTCAAATGTGCCAGCGCCGTAACGCCACTTTTCTGCACCTCTTCTGCAATGGACAGTGTGTTTTTGGAGTTGGAGCCGCCCGCGCCGTAGGTCACGCTCATAAAAGAGGGCTTATATGCCGCGATCTCATGCACCACCTGCTGTGTGTTTTCCAATGGTTTACCCGGCTTCGGCGGGAACATCTCGCAAGAGACCGTCACCTTATTGGTCTTCAAAATATCGGAAATTCTCATTTTTATCACTTTCTTTATCTATTTTATATTTTCATGGATATACCGTTAAAGTATAGCATAAAAATGCAGGAAACGCAATTTGAAAATGCAGAATTTCGCTGTTTTTTCCGCTTACAGTTCCGGCCGCATCAGTGGGAACATCACCGTGTCGCGGATATTCCTCGTGCCGAGCAAAACCTGCAAAACGCGGTCAATGCCCATGCCCCAGCCGGAAATGGGCGGCATGCCGTATTCCATCGCCGTCAAATAGTCGTCATCCATCACCATAGCTTCCTCGTCACCGTCCACGTGGCTCTGCGCCTGAATTTGCAGTCTGCGGCGCTGCTCATTGGGGTCCACAAGCTCCGAGTACGCGTTGATGATCTCCGCGCCGTTGATGACAAGCTGAAAGCGGTCCGTAATCTCCGGATCATCATCATTCGCGCGCGCCAGCGGCGACAAGTCCGTCGGGTGCGCAATGAGAAACGTCGGCGCAATCATCTTCGGGCGGCTCACCTTCTTGTATAATAAATCGATGAGGTTTCCGCGCCCAAGCTTCTTCGGGTCGTCGGTGGAGTTTAATTCAATGTGCCGGCTTTCAATTTCCTGCAATAAAGCCTCCGCCGTCTTAAACTCGTCAATGTCAATGCCGCAGTCCTTTAAAATGAGCTCGCGGAACGTCACCACCGCCCATTCCGCGCCGAAATCGATCTCGGTGCCGTTAATGGAGATGACCGCGCTGCCCCGAATCTTCGTGATGACCGTTTGCAGCATATCCTGCAAAAAGCGCATGTTGTCGCGGTAGTTATAGTACGCGCAGTAGCCCTCCAGCATCGTAAAATCCTGCAAATGCGTCGTGTCCATGCCCTCATTCCGAAAGCACCGCGCAAACTCAAACACCTTCGTAAACCCACCCACAATGGCACGCTTCAAATACGTCTCCGGCGCAATGCGCAGATAAACGTCCATGTCAAGCGCATTGTGGTGCGCAACAAACGGCCGCGCCGTCGCGCCGGACGGATGATCGATGAGCACCGGCGTTTCAATTTCGATGTAGCCGTTGTCCTCCAAATACCGCCGAATCTCCCGCACAAGCTGCGACTTGAAAAGGAACCGCCTGCGCGTCTCCCCGTTCATGCACAAATCGAGGTACCGCCTGCGCCAACAAAGCTCCGTGTCCTAAATACTGTGGAACTTCTCCGGCAGCGGACGGAACGCCTTGCCTAAAAACGTGATGCACTTCGCGCGCAGCGTCTTTTCGCCCACCTTTGTCGTGAACATCTCGCCCTCCGCGCCCATAAAGTCGCCTACGTCAAAGCCCCTCTTGAAAAAGTCATACGTGTCCTCGCCCACTTCGTCGCGCATCACGGCAATTTGCAGCTTGCCCTCCATATCGGAGAGCGTCACAAACGAGAGCTTCCCCATGCGTCGAATGGCCGTCACACGCCCTGCAACGCACACGTCCTGCACCCCGTCCGGCAGCTTTGCCGCCTCGCACAGCTCATGCGTCCGCGCATAGCGCTCCGGGTACGGGCTTACGTGCTCCCGTACATAATGGAACTTTGCCTTTCTTGCTTCCAATAACGTGTTTTCGCTCATTTTCTACACCCTTTCGTGCTGTTATTTTCATCGGGCGGGAAATTTAGAGCGTAAAAAATCCCGTCCCTGTTTCCAAGGACGGGATACAATAACCCGTGGTACCACCTTAGTTTGCCCGCGCCTCACGACGCACGCCTTTGCAAGTACAGACTTCGCCGCAGGAAAAGTACGGAAAACATCGATACTCCTGTGCTGTAACGGGCACGCCCGGCATAGTCTCAGCGCAAAAACGCAGTCGGTATGCAGCTCCAAGGCTTTGTTCGGTGATCCGTTCCTGCACCCCATCGCAGCTTACGGGGCTCTCTGTGCCATTCCCGGATCCCTACTGTCACTCTTCATCGCTTGTTAAAACGGAGTATAGCACACGGTTTTCAAAAAGTAAAGAGAAAATTTTCATCCCCGCGCATTTTCCTCGCTTTGCACGTTGTGCGGGCTTGTTTTCGCGCCTGCCTTGTGTTAAAATAAATGAGAAAAAGTCGCGGAACAGCCGCGGCGGTTGTATTGATCTCATTTTCTCCTGGGAGGGCTTATTATGTCAGAACCTTTACGCGCCATGATGATCGGCGCACACCCGGACGATGTCGATATCTGCACCTGCGGCATCACAAAGCGCTTGGTTTCAAAGGGCTGCATTGTCCGCTTTGTCTCCATGACGACCGGCAACGCAGGCCACCAGACCATGCGCGGCGAAGAGCTCATCAAAACGCGCGCGGCAGAAGCGCAAAAAAGCGCTGCCTACCTCGGTGCCACCTATGAAATTCTGCCGTTCGACGACGGCCGCCTGACCCCGTCGCTCGAAGCGCGCGAAACGCTCATGCGCACCATCCGCAATTTTAAGCCGGACGTCATCTTCACGAACCGCGCGTGCGATTATCACCCCGACCACCGCGCTACGGGCCAGCTCGTTCAGGACTGCTCATACCTCATGGGCGTGCCCGCCATTTGCCCGGATACCCCCGTACTGCGCAAAACGCCGACCATTCTTTACTGGGCAGACGGCTTCACCGACCCGAAACCGTTCCGCTCCGATTTCGCCCGTCCGGCGGATGACGACCGCGAAACGCTGTTTCACGTCGAGTGCTGCCACGCCTCCCAGTTTCTCGATTGGCTTCCGTGGGCAGATGACCACGTGGATCTCGCCGGTAAAACGCACGAGGAGCGCGTAGAGTACTTGCGCAGTACGTTCAACTGGGACCGCGGCGACGTGGACGAGGACGTGCTCGCGTGCCTCACCCGCCAGTACGGCGCAGAATTTGCAAAAAACGTTCGCTTTGCTGAAAGCTGGCAGGTGAGCGAATACGGCGCGCCTGTTTCCGATGCGCTCAAAGAGCTGCTCATCGGTCTCGACTGAGCCGAATATTTCCGCGGTTCACCCCGCAAATCAAAGACCAAAGGATAGAAAAATGAAAATTTTAGCCATTGAAAGCTCCTGCGATGAGACCGCCGCAGCCGTTGTAGAAAACGGCCGCCGCGTGCTTTCCAGCGTCGTCGCAACGCAGGTAGAAGAACACAAGTTATACGGCGGTGTCGTGCCGGAGATCGCCTCGCGCCGCCACAGCGAAGCCATTGTAGGCGTCGTGCGTGAAGCACTCGAGCGCGCAGAGCTCACCGTAAACGACCTCGATGCCATCGGCGTCACCTACGCGCCGGGGCTCATCGGTGCGCTGCTCGTCGGCGTAAATTTCGCGAAAGGCCTTTCCCTTTCTGCAAATTTACCGCTCATCCCGGTGCACCACCTGCGCAGCCACATCGCGTCAAACTACATCACGAACCCGGAACTCGAGCCTCCGTTCCTGTGCCTTGTCGTCTCCGGCGGCCACACGCACATCATCGAAGTGACGGACTACACAAAGCTCCGCATCCTCGGAAAAACGCGTGACGATGCCGCGGGCGAAGCGTTCGATAAGGCCGCGCGCGCCATGGGCATGCCTTATCCCGGCGGCATCGCCATGGATAAACTCGCTGAGACCGGCAACGACAAAGCGTTCAAGCTCCCGCGCCCGACCGTAGACGGCGCCCCGCTCGATTTCAGCTTCTCCGGCCTCAAAACCGCCGTCATCAACATTCTGCATAATGCCGAGCAAAAGGGCCAGACCGTCAACATCGCCGATCTTTCCGCCTCTTACCGCAAGGCCGTTGTCGATTGCCTCGTGCGCAACTTCCTGCACGCCGCAGACGAGACCGGCCATAAAAAGCTCGTCATCGCGGGCGGCGTCTCTGCAAACGCACTCCTGCGCCGCCGCCTCACGGAAGAATGCAAGCGTACCGGCCGCACGCTCTATATGCCCGACCTCTCTCTCACCGGCGACAACGCCGCCATGGTCGGCGCACAGGCCTACTACGAATATCTCGCCGGCCATACCGCCGGCATGGAGCTGAACGCCTGCGCCCAGCGCTCCATCGACTTAGGCTGAGTTTTCAAATTTCACAACGCCAAAAAAACGACCCGCAACGGAATTCTCTCCGTCCCGGGTCGTTTCTTTATGCCTGTTTCGTTTTACTCCCGCGGCACCACAAACCAGTGCTGGTTTTCCTGCAGCTTTTCCTCCGCGCGCTTTAAAAGCGCTTTCGCGTCAATGAGGTAGCACGTCGCGTCGCCGATCTTCCCCGTGATGATCTCATTTTTTGCGGGGTCCAGAATCTCCTTCACGCGGCGGTACGTCGTCTCCCAGCCCTTAAAATCGTGGCCGTACATGTATTTTTCCTCGCCGTTCACAACGTAGCGGATCTTCTCCTTCGTCAAGACGTAGTCCGTGCCGAAGCGCTCCTCCACGCCGTGCATAAACGTGCAGCAGTCAAGCACCTCGCCGATGAACAGCAGCCGTCCGCCGATCTCCGGCAGCTTCATAAACGGCGAGTTCTTCCCCACCGGGGTGATGTCCTCCCCATGCAATGCTGTCAGCTCCGCCGCACGCTTGCCGCGCGCACAAACGGAGTGCGTCGGGTGCACGCTGCGCACCACGCCCGGCATTTTCCAAAACGTGCGAGGCAAAAGCCCGATGCACGGCACGGTTTTGTCCGCATCAAACACCGGGTGCTCCGGCGTGATGTTCTCATACGTCAGCGCAGGCAGCAAAAGCGTGCCGTCGTCGCCAAGCGCCGCCTGCAACGTGTCGAGCACCGTCTCCGGCGTCTCCTTTGTCCCCAGCGCCTTCATCGATGCGTGCACCAAAATCGTCTCACCCTCTTTGATCCCCAGCGCTTTCATATCCGCCAAAAGCTTCTTCGCATCATTCATTTGAGTTTTCCTCCCCATAAAACAATACCCAAGCAGCGCTTGTTCAGGTTTTTTATTTCACCGAATCAATCGTCCCGCCGCCCAAAACGCGGTCGCCGTCGTACAGCACGACGGACTGCCCGCAGGTGATGGCGCGCTGCGGCTCGTCAAAGACGACCTTTAAGCTGTCCGGACCCGTCTGCGTCACGGTCGCCCACTGCTCGGGCTGGCGGTAGCGCACCTTCGCCTTAATGTGCATCGGCTCCTTGATTTCCGCGACGGAAATCAAATTAATGCCGCTCGCCGTGAGCTCCTTTTTGAAAAGCTCGCTTTCCGGGCTTAGCGTCACGGTGTTCTTCTCAATATCCACCGATTTCACATACAGCGGCGCCGGCAGCGCGAGCCCCAGACCCTTGCGCTGGCCGATCGTGTAGCGGATCACGCCGCGGTGTTGCCCCAGCACGTTGCCATCTGTGTCCACAAAATCCCCGGGCGGGTACGTTTTGCCCGTGTACTGCTCGATGAAATCGGCATACGAGCCGTTCTGCACAAAGCAGATGTCCTGACTGTCGTGCTTTCTCGCATTGATGAAATTGTGCGCCTCCGCAAGTGCGCGCACTTCACACTTCTCCATGCCGCCGAGCGGGAACTGCACGTGCTTTAGCTGCTCCTGCGTCAGCGACCACAGCACATAGCTCTGGTCTTTATTGTGGTCAACGGCCTTTTTCAGGAGATACCGCCCCGTATTTTCGTCAAAATCGATTTGCGCGTAATGCCCCGTGACAACATAATCATAATTCAGCTCAACCATGCGCTGAAACAGCTTATCAAACTTCAAATAGCGGTTGCAATCGATGCACGGGTTCGGCGTTACACCCGTTTCATAAGAGTGCACAAACTTGTCGATAACATCCGTTTTGAAGCGGTCGGCAAAATTAAACACATAGTACGGCATGTCAAGCGCATACGCCACACTGCGCGCGTCCTCTACATCATCAAGCGAACAGCAGGTATGCTCGCGGCGCAGACCGACGTCCTCATTCTGGTACAGCTTCATGGTCGCGCCCATGCAGGTGTAGCCCTTTTCTTTCATAAGCAGCGCCGCCACACTGGAATCCACGCCGCCGCTCATGGCTATGATCGCTTTTTTACACATAGTTTCGGTAAAACCCTTTCGTTATCGTTTCACATCGCCGCGCGCGGTGACGATCTCATAGCCCGCCGACTTCACGCGCTGCTCCAGACACCCGCGGCACTGCGCGGCCTCTTCCCCTGTACAGATCTTGTTCTCGTACAGCTCATAAAGCTTTCGCACGCGCACCGGCGAAAGGTTCGGCATCACAACGTTTCCGCCCGCCTTCAGCCCCAGCTCGCGCCCTTGCGGGTGGATGGTGCCAAGCGCCGTCGTAGACGGCAAAAGCGCATACGGAAACAACAAACGCAATATTGAGAGAAGCCGCAGCGTCAGCTCGAGCGAGCCGCTCTTTTCGTTTGCAAACGGCGTCTGCGCGTGCGTGATATACGGCCCGATGCCGATCATGTCCGGCTGCAACTTCTGCAAAAAGCGCAGGTCAGAAATAAGATTCTCCGTCGTCTGATACGGCGAACCCACCATAAAGCCGGAACCTACCTGGTACCCGATGTCCTTTAGATCAAAAAGACATGCTTGCCGGTGTAAAGCGCTCAATTCATTCGGGTGCAGCTTGCCGTAATGCTCGGGATCGGCCGTCTCGTGACGCAAAAGATAGCGGTTTGCGCCCGCATCAAAATACTTCTGGTAGCTTTCGCGGCTCTTTTCGCCGATGGAAAGCGTAATGGCGCAGTCCGGGTGCTGCGCATGGATGGCCGCGACGATCTCACAGATGAGGTCATCCGTGTAGAACGGGTCCTCGCCGCCCTGCAAAACGAACGTGCGAAAGCCGAGGTCATACCCCTCCGCGCAGCAGGAGAGAATCTCCTCTTTCGTCAAACGGTAACGCGTCGCGTTTCGGTTATCCCGACGGATGCCACAATAGTAACAGTTATTTTTGCAGTAATTCGTAAACTCAATGAGTCCGCGCACGTACACGTCCGTGCCGTAGTGCGCGCGGCGCACCTCGTCCGCGGCCTTTTGCAGCGCCGCATCATAGGCGTCCGTCTCCAAAATCGTCTTAAATTCCGCATCGCTGAGGTTACGCTGCTCGCGCAGACGGTCGACCAAAGCGTTAATTTCATTTGCGGTCATGAAATTCTGCCTTTCTTTATTCGGTGTCGCTCACTCCGCCTGCGGCTTTTCCAGCGTGCGCATCGCAAGGATCGTGTCGGAAATGAGGTCGTCAAGCGTCCAGCCCAGCATATCTGCACCGCGCTGAATGACCTCACGGGAACAGCCCGCGGCAAAGTTGAGCGCCTTGTATTTTTCCTTTACGGATTTAAGCTCCAAGTCGAGCGTGCTTTTCGACGGACGCATCAGCGCCACCGCGCCGATGAGTCCCGTCAACTCGTCCACAGCGTACAGCACCTTTTCCATCTCGTGCTCGGGCGCAATGTCCACCGTCAGCAAATAGCCGTGGCTCGCCGTTGCGTGGATAAGGCGTTCGCTTTGCATCCCTCTGCAAAAGAAGTAAAAGCATACGGTTTTACTATGCTTTGATTTTACACACGAAGCGTCGCTTTGTCAAGGAAATTAAGCGAAGTTGCGCCATACGCCGAAAATGAGCGCCGAGAGGAACCACGCCGCCCACAGCGCAATGGAAAAGCGCCTAAAAAGCAGCGGCGGTTTGCTTTTTGCATACCGCACCGCTTCCAAAACGCCCCAAAGGAGCGCAAACGGCAAAAAGAACAGCATAAAGGGGTTCAGCGCCCACGCACCGGCAAAGTCCAATTGCAAAAGCGCTGCGATCATCCGTGTCGTTCCGCAGGAAGGACACAGCACGCCGAAAACCTTGCGGACGAGGCACGGCGGACGAAGAATATACAAAACGACAAGCACAGCCGCAGCACCGAAAACCGCTGCCAAGGCCCGCTTAATCCGTCTTTGTCTCTCCCCGCTCATATCTCGCTCTCCTTTTAAACTTAACATTTCTATTGTACTGCAAAAGCAGAATACCGTCAAGCGCTGCAAGTTTGTTTATCTTTTGCACACTTTATGTAAAAAGTGTTTGCATTTTCGAAAAAACTTCTTGCAATTTCTGTGTTTTGTGATATAATCAAACTTGCAGTAAACTTTAATGTGTTGTACGAAACGGCACAACTATTCTCGGGAGGAATTCAAAATGAACACTGGTTATCTTGGCGATACGACCCCGAAGCTCGGTTTCGGTCTCATGCGTCTGCCGATGATCGGCGACGAGATCGATATGGAGCAGACGAAAGCCATGGTCGATACTTTCATGGCAAAGGGCTTTACGTATTTTGACACCGCATACGTATACATCAACGGTAAAAGTGAAGTCGCAGCGCGCGAAGCCATTGTGAAGCGCTACCCGCGTGACAGCTTCACGCTCGCTACAAAGCTACCCCTTTGGGACAACATAGAGACGGAAGCCGACATGCAGCGCATTTTCGATGAATCTATGGAACGCGCAGGTGTCGAGTATTTCGATTACTACCTGCTGCACTCCATGGACAAAGCGAAGTTCGAGAAAGCCGACCGCATCGGCGCGTGGGACTTCCTTTTCAAGATGAAAGCACAGGGCAAAATCAAGCACTGCGGATTCTCGTTCCACGACAGCGCGGAAGTGCTCGACGAAGCGCTCACCAAGCACCCGGAAGTCGAATTCGTCCAACTCCAGCTCAACTACATCGACTGGGAAAACGATAACGTGCAGTCCAGAAAGTGCTACGAGGTCGCCGTCAAGCACAATAAACCCATCATCGTTATGGAGCCGGTCAAGGGCGGTTCCCTCGCAAGCATGAACAACGAAATTCAGGGCATCATGAAGGCACAGAATCCTGATCTTTCCATCCCGTCTTGGGCTGTCCGTTTCTGCGCAGGTCTCGATAACATCCTCACCGTGCTCTCCGGTATGAGCACCAAAGCGCAACTTGACGATAACGTCTCCTACATGGAGCACTTTGAGCCGCTCAGTGACAAGGAGCACGAGGTGCTGAAAACCGTCGTCGAAAAACTCAACGCCATCCCCACCATTCCATGTACCGGCTGCCGGTACTGCGTAGACGACTGTCCCATGCAGATCCACATCCCGGACATTTTCCGCGCCGTAAACCACCAGAAGCAGTTCGGCTCCGAGGATAATGTCGATCGCAGCGGCTACGAATCCGCAACACGCGAAGGCGGCAAGGCAAGTGAATGTCTCCATTGCGGTTCCTGCGAAGCGCACTGCCCGCAGCACATCCACATCATCGAAGAGCTCGAAGATGCCGCAAAGCGGTTTGAAGGCTGAGTAAAATCTACGACATAAAATCGACCGGGAAGCACAGCGCGTGTTTCCCGGTCTTTTTTCGTTTATTTTTCCTGCACGGCAATGATGACCTTCATCGTCGTCTCGCGGTTCGCGTCAATGTATTTATACGCGTCAAGGTACTGCGCAAACGGGAAAATTTTCGAGATAAGCGGCTTTAACTGCACTTTGCCCGCTTCCACCAGCTCTATCGCGCCCACGTAGTCCTCGTGGCGGTACATCATCGTGCTCTTAATGTCAAGCTCGTGGTCGTTCGCCACGGCCAGATCAACGGTCGCCATGTCGGCAAACACTGCCACAAGCACAATCACGCTGCCCTTGCGCGCATACTGAATGGCCTGCCCCATCGTCACGTTGTTGCCCGCGCAGTCATAAATGACGTCCGCCTTGTCCGGGCCAAACGCTTCAATGAGCGCCTCGCCGAAGTTCTTCTCCTTCGTGTTCACGCAAACGTCCACGCCGCATTCCTTGGCTTTCTCCAAACGGTAGTCGCTCACGTCTGTGATCATCACCTTCGCCGCGCCAAGGCCTTTTGCCGCCTGCGCCACAAGGTTGCCGATCGGCCCCGCACCGAGCACCGCAATGTTCATGCCGGTCACGTCGCCCATCTGCCGCACGGCGTGCACCGCCACCGCAAGCGGCTCCAGCATCGCGCCCTCTTCAAAGCTCATGCTTTTAGGGATTGGTGTCACTTTCTTTGCGTCCACCGCAAAAAATTCGGATGCCGTGCCCGTCGTCTGGAAGCCCATGACTTTCAGCTCCTCGCACAGGTTGTACTTGCCGTGTCGGCACGGATAGCACTTGCCGCAGTACACCTGCGGCTCAATCGTCACTTTCTGCCCGACGGTAAGCCCTTCGACATTCGCACCGCACTTTACAATTTCGCCCGAGACCTCATGCCCCTGTGTCACGGGATATTTCGTGAACGGATGCTTGCCGTGGTACACGTGGATGTCCGAGCCGCAAACGCCGATGTCCATAATTTTCACCAGCACCTGCCCGTCCCCGATTTCCGGCACGGGAATTTCCCGGAAAATGATCTTGCCCGGCTCTGTCATAACTTGTTGAAGCATACGCTTTCCTCCCAACTACTTTAGTAATTTTTGTATCTGCACTTCCGTCGCCGGAAGCAGGTTTTTAAGGTGTGCAATCATTTTTTCTTCGGAGACCTTCGGTTCGCTCTTATATGCAGACGTCACATAATCGTACCCGAATAAATGCTCCGGCGTCGTGTACTGCGCCACCGCCCAGCCGTAGGGCCTGCCGTTTTTATCCTTCAGGCGGATAAAATCCGAAACGCACAAATACGTCTGCATTTGCAGCCGCGTGATGCACGTTTCAAAGCCCGTGTTGCCGCCTTTGCGGTAATCGAGCTTCTTTTTGAGGAATTTTGAAAGAATTTCGCCCTCCGCATGGACTGTGTTATACAGCTCCTCGTCCTTGTGGAACACCAGTCCGTCATCGCAGCGCGCGTCAAAATCATAGCCGTCACGGCGGAAATTTACAAGCTCCGGCAGCCATTCCCGGCTGACAAACCCCGCTTTTTTCCGGAAAAGCTTGCCGTACGCGCAGCGCTTCGTCTGCGCCGCCGGGCCTTTCCACTCCCAAGGTCCGTCGCGGTCTTCAGCGAACCAATACGCCGGCGCGCACATCTCCTCCACCGAAAAGCCCGGAATGTCATTCGGAAAAAACGGCAGAAAACCGTAGTATTCCACCGCCTGCAAAAGGTCTTCCATGCTCTCCAATTTCCGTTTCATTTTCCACGCCCTCTTTTCTTTATATCGCTTCCAGTATAACGTGTTTTCACCACAAAATCAAGATATGTTGTTTAATTTTAGGCGCATATAAACAAAAGTAGTCTGTATTTTCTGCAAGCTATCGTTGTGGTTTTATTCGGAAAGAGATGCGATTAGCCGTTCATTATATCCAAAACAAGCTTCACGATTATAACGACCATGCCCACACCGCCCATCGCAATGCCGATATCGGCCTTTTTCAGCGACGGTGCATCTGGATCTCTGAACGTGCATCACGGGTCTTGTACAAGCAGGAAACCCGTGCTTTGGCGTCAGGAAGCCAAAGCTTCGGGCACAATTTATGCCCTCAAGGCAGTTTAACTTAACATGAAATTGAGAAGTATGTATCGTTTGTTTGGTGGAAAATTTCACTGCGCAGCGATATACTAAATGCAGAAAGGAAGTGGAGCTTATGCTCGCCGACAACCTCATTTTGCTGCGCGGCCTTAAGGGGCTGACGCAGGAGCAGGCGGCGGAAATCGCCGGGGTGACGCGGCAGTCCTACTCCAAGTGGGAGCAGGGCGAAACCGTGCCGGACATTGAAAAATGCGACCGCCTTGCAAGGCACTACGGCGTGACGCTGGACGCGCTTTTGCACGACCAAAACCGAGTGGGCCACACGGCCCTCGCCCCTGCCCCTGCGGGCAAGCACCTTTGGGGTGCGGTGACGCTCGGCGCGCGCGGGCAGATCGTCATACCGAAGGCTGCGCGGGAAATGTTTGACTTAAAGGAGGGCGACCGGCTGATCGTGCTCGGTGACGAGAGTGAAGGCATTGCCCTTGTGAAGGCAGAAGACTTTGAGCGAAAAATGCAGAAAGCGCTCGAGATGAGCCAACACCCTGCCGAGCCGTAAGCTTTGCTTCCGCAAAATTGTTATACATTCAGAGAGGAGAAGAATTCTATGAATTGCCCGAAATGCGGAAAAGCGATGCGCGATGGATACTTGTTTACAAGCAAGGACGGCGCGTTCAGCTTTGCGAACACCGTGCCCGGCGTATTTGAAAACGCCAAAAACGCCGACGGCTTTGTGGAGATCACGCCGTTAAAGCCAAGCCACCGCGTGCGGATACAGGCGAATATCTGCGAAGACTGCCGCACGATAGTTTTTGACTATTAAGCTTTGCCTAAGCCCGAAAAAGGAAACTGAAAAAGACGAAATACGAGAGAAACTAAAAACAGCGAGGTGCTGTGGGTATCCCCATGTACTTCGCTGTTTTGTTTGATTTTCAGCCGGGATCAGCCCATATTGGAGAAGCGTTCCACAGCTTTTGTGAAGTTTTCGATGATTTTATCTGCGTCGCCGCGCTTGATGGGCCCCTCTAATACGACCTTGCCGCAGCCGTGCAAAGCGGATTTTGCGGGAAATGGCTTACAGCTTTAAAAGCGGGATAGACGCTCTGCACGTTTCGATCAATTCGCGGTCGGCGAGCGCAGGAATCGCGCCTTTTTTCGTCGCACAGACGGAGCCTGCGGCGTTTGCGAAATCGGCCGCATCGCGCAGCTCGGCTTCGTTGATCTCGGAAACGGGCTTGCCGGTCTCCATGAGCTTTGTGAGGAACGCGCCGAAGAAGCTGTCGCCGGAGCCGGTGGTATCGACGACTTTTGTATCGTAGGTGTTGAGCGTTAAGGTTGTTTTCGGGGTGCAGACGACGCAGCCCTTTGCGCCGCGCGTGATGACCGCCGCCTGCACGCCGAGCTTAAAGAACTCCCTTGCGCCCGCTTCAATCTCGGTGCAGCCGGTGAGCATTTCAAGCTCCTCATCGGACGCTTTGACGACATCGGCAAGCGGCAGCAGACTCTTCATGGCGTGGATGCCGGCTTCGGCATTTGGCCACAGCGGTGCGCGCCAGTTCGGGTCGTAGGCGGTGATAGCACCGTGCTCGCGGGCGTAGGAAACAATCTGCGGCACAGCCGTGCGGCCCGGCTCTGCGGTGAGCAGGAGCGAGCCGAAGCACAGCACCTTGGCGTTTGCGAGCGCGTCCTTATTGACCTCATCGAACGTGATTTGCGTATCGGCGCCGGGGTTACGGTAAAAGCTGAAATCGCGGTCACCGGATTCGGACAGCTGCACGAACGCGAGCGACGTTGCGGTATCGTTTGAGAAATGGAGGTTTTCGACATCGACATTTTGCTTAACGAGCGTATCACGCAGGAACGTGCCGAACATGTCCTGTCCCACCTTGCCGATGAAGCCTGCGGATACACCGAGGCGCGCGGCCTGCACGGCGACGTTTGCCGGTGCGCCGCCGGGGTTCTGCTCAAAAATCGGGATGCCGGCCGGCGTTTTGCCTGCGGGGGTAAAATCGATCAGAAGTTCACCGAGTGCGTAAAAATCTGCCATGAAAAACAGCTCCTTAATTACAGAATATTTTCATCAATGCACTTTAAGACAAATTCGCTGAACAGGGAGTTTGACCATGCGAACCACGGGCGCGTGAACTTAGAGGGGTCGTCCTTATGGAAACCCTCGTGCATGAAGCCCTTGCCGTCATCGGTCGTTTTTAACATGTGGAGAAGCGCTTTGCATTCCTCCGGGTCACGGCTTGTGAGTCCCTGCATGGAAAGTGCGATATGCCAGATGTACTCCGGCGGGGTGTGCGGGCTGCCGACACCCTTGGCCGCAGTGCCCTCGTAATAATACGGATTTTCTTTGCTCAAAACAAAGGCACGGGTGTTTTTATAAATTTCGTCGTCGGCGCTGCAGTAGCCGAGGTACGGGATGGACATGAGGCTCGGGACGTTGGCGTCATCCATGAAGACGTAGTTGCCAAGGCCGTCGGTCTCATAGGCGTACATTTTGCCGAATTTCGGGTGCTCGACGACGCCGTATTTTTCGATGCCGGCGCGGATCTCGGACGCGAGCTTTTCGGCGCGGGCGGCGACTTCCCCGTCCTTATAGATCTCACGCATGATCTCCGCGGTGTAGCCGAGCGTTACGACGGCGAACATGTTGGACGGGATGAGATAGCCGTAGACACAGGCGTCGTCGCTGGGACGGAAGCCCGACCAGGTCATGCCCGTAACGGCGACCGGCGCGCCGTGGCCGTCGTGCGTAAGGGTATCGGTGGGCGGGCAGTTGGTGCGGCGGAAATAGTACGGGGACTTGCTGTGATCCTGCTCGACAGTGAAAAGGTCGAGGATGCGCAGGGTGCTCTTTTTGTACTGGTCGTTGAACTGACCCGTGCGGCCGGTCTCTTTCCAGAGAAGGTACGCGAGCTGCACCGGGTAGCAGAGCGAATCAATCTCATACTTGCGCTCCCAGACCCACGGGGTCTCGAAATCGGTATCGTCGGACTCGCCGCCGGCGGTCTGACCGAGCGTTTCCGCAGCGTACTTCGGCCAGCACATGCCGTTCGCTTCCTGATTGAACGCGTTTGCGTAGGGGTCGATATCAATGCACTTGAACTGGCGGTTCACGAGGCCCTCAATGCAATCGGCAACCTCCGCGTCGTGCTTTGCGACAGGCAGATAGTGGCGAACCTGCGCGGTGGAATCACGCAGCCACATGGCGGGGATATCGCCGGTGATGACGAAGGTATCTTTTTCGCCGATGGTTTTGACGGTGGTATCCATGGTGTTGGGGTAGCAATTTTTGAAGAGCTCCGAGAGCTTCGCGTCGTTTGCGAGCTTTTCCTCGCAGATGCGCTTGACTTCCAAATCAATGGCTTTCATGGGATGATTCCTTTCGGGTGTGAAATATAAATAGTAGTTGTCGGTAAGCGAGGGTTAAAAGTCTTTGTTCAAACTTTCTTCGAGAAAGTTTGTCCGTTTCCAAAGGTGAAACCTTTGGTCGTCGTCCGCAGACGACGAAATCTTTTTGCGTTCATAAAATCAGGACGGGAGGGCGGAACTTCCAGTGGACGTTCCGCCCGTGGGAGACCCAATTAGGGGGTCTCCCGAAAAGGCGAAGCCTTTTAGAAAAGGTCGATCAAAGACTTTATTCGTTCGCGATTACGGAAAATCGGTGATTAAAGGCTCTGCAAAAACTCCGCTGCGAGGTCGAACCACTTGCCGACGTGCGGCAGGAGCTGGGCATCGCTGTTCGAGGTGACTTCGTTGCAAAGCGACAGGCCGTGGCCGCCCTCCGGGAACATGTGGAACTCCGTTTTGATGCCGTTTTTCTGCAAGGCGCTGACGAGCATCAGGGCGTTTTCGACCGGGACGCAGTCATCCGGCTGGGTGTGCCAGACGAACGTGGACGGGGTATCTTTCGTGACGAAGTTTTCGAGCGACTGATTCGCTTTTTCGAGCTCGTACTGCTCACCGAGAAGGTTCTTGATGGAATCGTGGTGGGCGAACGGGCCGGACGTGATGACCGGATAGGAGAGGATCTGGCCGTTCGGGCGCAGAAGCTCGGACGGGCAGTTCATAGCCTCCGCAACGAACGGGCGGCTCCAGAAATTGCCGTAGCTTGCGGCTAAATGGCCGCCGGCGGAAAAACCGATGGTGAAAACCTTTTCGGGGTCGCAGCCGTACTTTACGCCTTCTTCGCGGACGTATTTCACGGCGGTGGCGACTTCCAGAAGGGCAGTCGGAAAGCGCGCCGGAGCAACGGAATAGCGCACGACAACGGCGTTCATGCCGATGGCATTGAAGCGCATGGCGATGGGCTCGGCTTCACGGTCGGACGTAAAGGCGTACGCGCCGCCCGGGCAGACGATGACGGTGGGACGCTTTTCGATGGGAACCTCTTTTGAAAGATCCAGAAAATACGTATACATGGCTGCGTAATCCGCAGAGCCCGGCACGTGCAGTTCGATTTTTTCATGTATCATAAAGACAACTCCTTTGGCCGCAAAATTGCAGGATAAACCATACTGTCTTTAGTATATCAGCTGTTGACGGGCGGTGCAAGGCGATTTTGTGAAAATTTGGGTATTATCACGCTTTTTAGAATAATGTTGGGTAAAAAAGAAAGCCGCTGCCCGGTTTGGGTGCGGCTCTCAGCTAAACGAACTTACTTCGTTTTCTTTGCGGTTTTGGTGGTTTTTGCGGCTGCCTTTGTGGTTTTGGCGGCGGGCTTGGCTTCGGCTTTCACCTCTGCCTTGACTTCCGGCTTTGCTTCGGCTTTCATCTCTGCCTTAGCTTTCTCTTTTGCAGCCGGCTTTGCGGCTTTTGCGGCGCACTTTGCCGGGGCTTTCTTTTCCTTTTCGACCTCGGTGAGCACCCAGTTCTGGTTATCGCCCTTCACGAACTCCCAAAGCTGTGCCGGTGCGCCGTCTGCATCGCTGATGTCCTTGATGTCGACGACCTTGCCGGACGCGACATGCGTGATGCGGCGGCAGCCCTTGACGGTAGTGGTCAGCTTCCAGAGCTGGGAAGCGTTGCCCTGTGCCTCTGCGAGAACGAGTGCGGTGCCGTTTTCTGCCTCACCCGGAACGGTGAGCGCGAGACCGCTGACCTTATGGACGAGCTGCACGGACGTGCCCTCTGCCGGAACGGCGCACCAAACCTGCGTTTCGCCACCGTTTGCGGTCATCTGCACGGCAGAGCCGCCGCAGGAAGCGAGAACCTTACCGCTTCTATGGTTTGTGATAACGTATTTCTTTTCTGTCTTTTCTGCCATGAATGATCTCTCCTTTATGAATAAACCTATGCTTTTCACATATCATTTTCTGATTTTCTATGTACGATAATTAAGTATAATCATAAATTCCTGCAAAGTCAAATCGGCCGCAAGGGCTTTTATCTGCGGGTTTTGCAATGAGAGTTTTGCTGTTTACGGCAGATTTTGACGGGTTTTTATCTCTCTATCGTGAAAAGTGTCAAAAATTCGGATAGATTTCAGGATAGACTTGAAAATTGAATTGACTTTTTCCATAAAATGTTAATTTGTTTTTTGCGGATATTCTACAAGCAAAAGGAAAGAATTCACAAAATCGTAAGAGAAATTTACGTTTTATATCCTTGCATTCGGGTGGTGTATCGTGTATTCTTATATCTAGATAAGAAAAAGGAGATCGTAACGGGATGGATAGCTTAGACCGTAGACAGGGGCTTTCTTCGGAGCAGGTAGCGCAGCGCGTGCGCGACGGGCTTTCAAACGCCGATGAGGGCATTAAGACCAAAACCGAAAAGCAGATCATTTTAGAGAATACGTTCACGTTTTTTAACATTTTGAACTTTGTACTGGCGCTGTTCGTTTTGCTGGTGGGCTCGTTTAAGAACCTTTTATTTTTGGGCGTTATCTTTTCTAATATTATTATCGGTTCGTTTCAGGGCATAAGAGCGAAACGGACGATTGACAAGCTCTCCCTCATTTCCGCACCGAAGGCTTCTGTGCTGCGCGACGGAAAACTGCAGACGATACCCGTGAGCGGGATTGTGATGAACGATGTGCTGCACCTTTCGACCGGGCAGCAGATCTGCGCCGACGCCATCGTTTTGGAGGGCGAAGCGGAAGTGAATGAATCGCTCATCACGGGCGAAAGCGATCCGGTCTTGAAGCGCGCAGGTGACGAGCTGCTTTCCGGCAGCTTCATCGTTTCCGGCAGCTGTTACGCCGAAGTGGAGCACGTAGGCCGCGAAAACTACGCAAACCGCATCGCAAACGGCGCGAAGTATGTGAAGCGCACGAACTCCGAAATTCTCCATTCCCTCGATTTCATTGTAAAGACGCTCGGCTTTACGCTGGTGCCGATTGGCATTTTGCTTTTCTGCAAGCAGTTTTTTTTGCTGCATGACACGATCCGCGAAGCCGTTGTGAGCACGGTCGCCGCGATCCTCGGCATGATCCCGGAGGGACTCATTTTGCTGACAAGCGTGGTGTTTGCCGTAAGCGTACTGCGGCTTTCACGCTACAAGACGTTGGTGCAGGACCTGTACTGCACCGAATCGTTGGCACGCGTAGATGTGCTATGCTTAGACAAAACAGGTACGATCACCGAAGGCACGATGCAGGTGGACGAGCTGCACCCGCTGACGGGCTACACCGAAGAGGACATGACGGCTCCGCTGAAGGCGCTTGTGCAGGTTTTGACGGACGACAACCCGACGTACAACGCGGTGAAAGCATACTTTCCCGGCGGATCGGACTGGAAAGCTGCGGCGACGGTGCCATTCTCCTCTGCGAGAAAGTGGAGCGGCGCGTATTTCGGCGAGCGCGGCACGTATGTGATGGGTGCGGGCGAATTCATTTTGGGCAAACGCTTCGGTGCGCTGCGTGAACACACGGAGGAATATGCGGCGCGCGGCGAACGCGTTTTGCTGCTGGCCCACTCTGCAAAGCCTTTCCTTGAAAACAAGGTGCTGCCGGATGACATTAAGCCGGTAGGCTTCATTTTAATCAGTGATAAGATCCGCACGGAAGCACCGCAAACGCTGCGCTATTTTGCAGAGCAGGGCGTGACGCTGAAGGTCATCTCCGGCGACAACGCCGTGACGGTCTCTAACATTGCACAGAAGGCCGGTCTGCCCCACGCGGAAAACTACTGCGATGCGACAATGCTGCACACCGACGAGGAGATCGCGGGGGCAATTGAGCAATACAGTGTGTTTGGCCGCGTGACGCCGCAGCAGAAACTGAAATTTGTGCAGGCGTTAAAAGACCACGGCCACACGGTGGCGATGACGGGCGACGGTGTGAACGACGTTCTGGCGCTGAAAGAGGCCGATTGCAGCATTGCGATGGCTTCCGGCAGCGACGCGGCGCGCACGGTCTCGAACCTCGTTTTGCTCGATTCCAACTTTGCTTCCATGCCGCAGGTGGTGAAGGAAGGCAGGCGCTCCATCAACAATTTGCAACGCTCTGCATCGCTGTTTTTACAGAAGACGATCTATTCGACGGTGCTGGGTGTGCTGTTCATTTTTCTTTCTGCTTCCTACCCGTTTGAGCCGATTCAGCTGACGTTTATCAGTTCGATTACGATCGGTATTCCGTCGTTTATTCTGGCGCTGGAGCCGAACAACGAGCGTATAAGTGGCAGCTTTTTAGCGAACGTTTTGAAGAAATCGTTCCCCTCTGCCCTGACGATGATTCTTGGCGTTTTGTTTTTGACGCTGTTTAAGGGGCCGCTGAATTTGACGAACCCGCAAGTCTCGACACTTTCGGTCATTATGGCGTTTGCCGTTGGGTTTATGTTGATGTTCAAGCTTTGCCTGCCGTTCAACGCGCTTCGCGGGGCGCTGTTCGGCACGATGGTGGCGGCGTTCTTTGTGGGATACATCGGCTGCATGGACCTGGTTTCCATGGTGCCGCTGACCGCCCCGATGCTGTTTATTTTGATCCCGCTGCTCATTGTGTCGATCGTCTTTATGGTGCAGACGAACCATTTTATGGAGCATTTTGCAGAGCACCACACGCGGCGTTTGCTGCAAAGCAGGTTCTTCCAGAATCACCGCAGAAAGCGGCGTGAGGCGGCGCACAAAAACCGCCACGCCGCCCGCAGAACGCGCCGCCGCACAGAGCGGCCAAGCAGGGTGCGAGACGGTAAAAGAGCTTAATTAAGTCGAGATAATATGAAATTACCCCGGCAGGCGGTTTGGATGGCTTGCCGGGGTGTTCTTATGCGCTTGTTAATTTTACAGGATGCAGTATTTTGCCATGTAGTCTTCCATGGCGGGGAGGATATTGTTGTATTTTTCGGACTGCTTTAAGTACTCGTGGATATCCTCGACGGTGACGATAGCGTGGACCTTGATGCCGAACTCCTCGTTGACCTCCATGATGGCGGTTTTGCCGGGAACCTTGCCTACCTCGCAGCGGTTGACGGAGATGAACATATCGTTGACTTTCACATTGCCGCAGCCATAGAGGATCGGCATGGTCTCGCGCACGGCGGTACCGGCGGTGATGACGTCTTCGATGATAATAATTTTATCGCCGTCCTTCGGCTTGTAGCCGACGAGGCTGCCGCCTTCGCCGTGGTCTTTCTCTTCCTTGCGGTTGAAGAAGTAGGGCTTCGAGATGCCATACTCGTTATAGAGGGACGCGGCGGCGGCTGTGGCAAGCGGAATACCCTTGTACGCCGGGCCGAACATGGCGGAGAAATCTTCGCCGACGGTCTCCTTGATGAGCGATGCGTAGAACTTGCCGAGCTTTGCGATCTGCTCGCCGGTTTTATAGTTGCCGGTATTGACGAAGTACGGCGTATTGCGGCCGCTCTTCGTGACGAAGGAGCCGAAACGCAGCACGTCTGCGGACATCATGAACTCGATAAACGCCTTTTTGCTTTCTGTCAGCATAAAAACCATCCTTTATTTCCGTCATGGGTCGGAATTTATTTTTATCAGTATAGCATAGATTTGTGTTTTCGTCAAAATTTTTTACGCAAACTTACGCTGCCGGAGAAAGGCCGTTTTCCGCCGACCACGTATAGACGGAATACGTATTACCGTCCGTTGTAACGGCGACGGTGCCGTCTGTATCGGTGCGCAGGATCTTGCAGTTGCGTTCAGAAAGGCTTTCGAGCGTTTCGTGGTGCGGGTGACCGTATTTATTATCCTGCCCGCAGGAAATGACGGCGACGGCGGGGTTCACGGCGCGGAGAAAATCCATGGAGGACGATGTGGACGAGCCGTGGTGACCGCACTTTAAAACGTTTGAAGTGATGTCCGTTTCGCGTGCTAAGATATTCTCTTCAACCTCGGTTTCGGCGTCGCCGGTGAGCATAAAGGAGATATTGCCGTAGGTGAAGCGCAGAACAGCGGAATAGTTGTTGAGGTTATCGAATATCTCGTCCTTTTCCGGGGATAGGACGGCAAAATTGGCGTTTTCGGGCGCGGAGATTTTTGTATCGGTGGAGATCTGCTCGGTTTGGACGTTTTTGTCGAGCAGGGCATCGAGCATATTTTCGTATGTAGCGGTGGTGGGCGTTTGGTCGTCGGGCAAAAGGGGCATGTAGAACGTGCCGATGGTGTAATCCTCGATAATCTGCTTCATGGAGCCGATGTGGTCTGCGTGCGGGTGCGTGGCGACAACGGCATCGAGCGATGTGACGCCGAGCGCCTGAAGGTCGCTTTCGATAGTCTCTCCCGCTTCGCGGGTGCCGGCATCAATGAGCATGTTGTAATCGGTGCCGATTTGAATTAAAATGCTATCCCCCTGCCCGACATCTAAAAAGTAGACGGCGCAGTCGGCGGCGTCGGTGCTTTGAGTGGGCTGTGCGGGGGCGCTTGAGTCTGTGTTCGGTGCACCGGTGAGGTACGTTTCAAGCTCCGGGAAATAATAGACAAGCACCGCCGCGAGCACAAGGGCGGCGCTGATGACGGCGGAAAGCGTTTTTTTGTTCCGGGGTTGGCGGCGACGGACTGCGCCGGTTCTTTTTTGTGGCATGAGTCTCTCCTTTCTACTACAATATATTTATGGTTAATATCCCTTACAGCCAGTAAGGAA
>ERZ825670.640-NODE-640-length-45000-cov-4.381110_pt1 | contig 45000 bp, 56 predicted proteins | sample MGYA00519929_ERZ825670 | MGnify/ENA primary metagenome ERZ825670 (study PRJEB31778, sample SAMEA3449207) | human gut metagenome | biome: human gut; feature: human-associated habitat; material: faeces | place: United Kingdom | collected 2010/2012 ...
CGAATAATTTTTACCGGAGTACACATCGCACCTTTTGACATGCAAAAAGCCAAAAATTGTTCGTTTAATTCCTTATATTCCTTTCCCATTTTAGGGAGTGCAAAATAGAAAGAATTTTTATCTGAAGTGATAAAATTACCTTCCATGTCATTTGGAAAATAAGTTACGGTTGCGTAGTTAATGAGTTCCAATTCTGCCTCTTTTGGATAATGGACTTGTAAGCCATTACTAATAAGGCAAAGGACGGAGTGGCTCCTACAAAAAGCTTTTAGACTGCTAAAGCGATTGAAGTTACTTACATAACTTCTTTCTACCAACCGAGAAATCCGGTCCGAGTTAACAACATACGTAAGTTCTTTCATTAATTTTACCTCTCTTTATCAACAAAGTAGTCATACTAACACTTATATTATAGCACAATTATGCCAATTTGTAAAATCGTGAACAATGATAGAGTTTTTTAGGCTACTGTATAAACCAAAATAATTCTGGTGAAATTCTAGTAGGATCTACTTGGAAAAACGGCAAAAAAGTAGTAAAATAAATAGTAAGAGGTGGTTGATATGAAATGTGTTGTTACAGGTGCCACAGGACATATTGGTAATGTCCTAGTTCGTTATTTAGTAAAAAGAGGATATGAAGTAACCGCTTTTGTAAAGGAAGGGGAAAAAATAGATTTTTTAAAAGAACTTCCTATTTCCTTTGCTTATGGTGATGTACGAGACATCGAAAGCCTAAAAAAAGCTTTCGAAGGACAGAAAATAGTATTCCACCTAGCAGGAATTATTGAAATTGGAAATGGAAATAAAAAATTAGTAAGACAAGTGAATGTAGAAGGAACAAGAAATGTAGTAAAAGCTTGTAAAGAAATGAAGGTAAAAAGACTTATTTATACTAGCTCTGTGCATGCCATTAAAGAACTGCCAAAAGGAGAAGTTATTACAGAAACCAAAGAATTTTCAGAAAAAGAGGTAAAAGGCACATATGCCAAAACAAAAGCAGAAGCTACCAAGCTGTTGTTAGAAGAAGTAGGAGAAGAGTTAGAAATTGTAATTGTACATCCTTCCGGAGTAATAGGACCTTATGAATACATGCTATCTAACTTAGGACAGCTCATTATAGACTGCGCAAACAAAAAAATTGGAGCTTATTTGGAAGGTGGTTATAACTTGGTAGATGTAAGAGATGTAGCAGAAGGAATTATTCTTGCTGCTGAAAAAGGAAAAAATGGAGAATGCTACATTTTAGCAGGACATCAAATAGGAGTAAAAGAACTCATGAAACAAATAGAAATAATTACTGGAGTAAAAGCACCCAAATTTAAAATAGCAAGATGGTTTGCCTTTATTACCGGCTTTTTATCCGAACTCTATTACAAAATTGTAAAAGAAAAACCACTCTTTACCTCCTATGCAGTCTACACACTAGGAACCAACAGTAACTTTAGCAGTGAAAAAGCCAAAAAAGAGCTTGGCTATCAAGTAAGACCAATAGAAGAAACATTAAAAGATACAGTACAGTGGTTTAAAGATAGAGGGAAGATAAAATAGCAGAAAAACGGAAAAATTTGAAAATTCGAAAAGAAAAAAACGAAAAAAGTAGTTGACAAGAAAGAAGAGTTAGTAATAAAATAGGAAAGGAAGAACTTCTACGGAAGAAGAACATTGAAAATAAAATAAACCTTGCGAAGAAAAAGTCTTCTGAAATAGAAGGACTTCAGTAACCAAAAAAGAGAAAAGAGAGCAAATAAAAAAGCAAGAAGAAATAGAGAAAAGAGAAGCAAAAAGAGAGAAAAAAGAATAAATTTCCTAAAAAAGGGAAAACTAAGAAACAAAGGAGGAGAAAACATGCGAAAGCAAGAAAGAAGACAAGAAAGCAAGGAAAAGGGTATCACCCTAGTAGCCCTAGTTATCACTATCATTGTACTACTCATCTTAGCAGGAGTTACCTTAAGTACATTAGTAGGAGATAATGGTATCATCACCAAGGCACAGGAGGCCAAACAAAACATGGCGAACGCATCTGCAGAGGAACAGCAACTCATCCAAAACCTAGTAAATAGCATAAACGCTATCTCAGAAGGAGGAAGTGGAGGGATTGTAACCCCACCAGAGGACCCAAAACCAGAATTACCAGAAGGCTGGAACCCAGAGAAGGTAAAAGACGTAGTAACGGAGGTGGTAGAGGAAGAAGAATTACACGCCCCTATCCCAGACGGTTTCACTGCATCTAAGGTTGATGGAGAGGATACTATTAGTGACGGTCTAGTTATCTACGAAACCGAAGAAGAAGTAAATAGTAGTAATCATGACACTGCATTAACAAATTACAATCAATACGTATGGATTCCAGTAGAAGATATTAATGACATGGTAATGTGTAAGAGTAAAACTGCCAATACCCAGTGTCACATCATACGAGTAGATGATGAAGGCTCACCAAACGGTTTCTACCTAAAATGTGAAACCCATAATTCCACCGACCTAGCAGGAAAGTTATACGATGGAAGACCTGATTTCACAGATACCGATGATGGAGGAACGATACTCATCTATGAAATGGACCCAAACCAAACCAACCAAGCGTACAAGCCTAACTTAGGTAACTGTGAGCCAGCCATAGTCACAGGAAACAAGACGGGGGATGGCACCCAATATGACGGAGATAGCAGTAACTTCCAAAGCCACGGAATAGACGTTGCAAATGCCCAAGAATTCCTAACCAAGTTAAATAATGATTTCAATGATATGGTTAAGAGTGTATATATCTATGGTGGTTTCTATGTAGGAAGATACGAAATGGGAGAAGGAGGAAGTACCAAGAAAGGACAGACCGTAGTATGTAATGATTCAGATGAAAACAATTGGTACGGTATGTATAAAGCACTAAGACAAAAAGGAGACTCCACCAACCGAGAAATGATATGGCGGATGCCAGTACGACCAAGTTATCCTAACCATTGGAGAAGAAGCCCAAACAGGCCATTCCGATAGACAGCCTACCTCACCACAGCTATCTGGTCAAACCACAGACGTTATGAACAACATATACGATTTAGAGGGGAATTATTACGAATGGACAGCTGAGGCGCACAGCACGAACTATCGTACCTATCGAGGAGGCTGTTACCGCAATGCGAGCAATAGCTATTGGTACCCAGCATCCGACAGGCCTAGCGTCAATCCGACCCTTACCAATGGCCGCTATTCTGCCCGCCCAGCACTTTACGTCAATCTGTAAATCCTGGTAGCGATAAAGCTAAACATACTCTGACTGAGTTTATAGAGTAATTGAATAAATCACGCATACATTAGCGAAGTACCACTTCATTGTGGTACTTCGCTTTTTCTCTATGGAGTTTGCCTCAGGTAATCTGGTCAAAATCTTCAAAAAATTAATTTGACCGATTTTCCAAAAACTGCTTGACATTTGCTGCGGGGCGTTATATAATAATACCGCATGAATTTTGCGATGAAGTAAGATGTGGCTACATATAGCAATATATGGAGGGAACTCTTACGGAGTATGTCTGATTTCAAATCGGGCGACAAGGGTAAGAAAAGCACTTTCCCCAGGCGTTACGCTTGGGTTAATTAATGGGGGTTATTGAAACACCCGGGTGCGTGTATGCTTTTGTCGACACAAATATTTTATTAGGAGGGAAACCAAATGCCAAAAGCAAACAAAACAACTACAGAAGTAGGAAAGGAAAGAATTAGAATTAGACTTAAAGCTTTCGATCATGCGATTTTAGACCAGTCTGCTCAAAAAATAGTAGATACAGCTAAGCGTACGGGTGCTAGTGTTTCAGGTCCAATTCCACTACCTACAAAGAAAGAAGTAATAACTGTTATTAGATCACCTCATAAGGACAAAGATTCAAGAGAACAATTTGAGATGAGAACACATAAGAGAGTTATTGATATTCTTTACCCTACAGCAAAAACAGCAGAAGCTCTTATGAAAGTTGAGCTACCAGCTGGTGTTGAAGCTGAAATGAAAATCGATGAATAATGTAATAAATAATATAGTAGATTTTCGAAATTAGCAGTATAGGACATTCGGTCATGTTCAGATATGAACCAATAACCAAGGAGGTATATAAAAATGAAAAAAGGAATTTACGGAAAAAAATTAGGAATGACTCAAATTTTTGATGAAAACGGATTAGTTATTCCAGTTACTGTTGTTGAAGTTGAACCATGTGTTGTAGTTAAGAAGAAAACTGTTGAAACAGATGGTTATAATGCTATTCAAATTGCAACAGGAGAAGTTAAAGAGAAAAATATGAATAAACCTTTAAAAGGAATATTCGACAAAGCAGGTATTGCTTACAAAAAATACATTAAAGAATTAAGAGTTGATAATGTAGATGATTATAATGTTGGAGACGAAATCAAAGCTGATATTTTTGCAGCTGGTGAATTAGTTGACGTACAAGGCGTTTCTAAGGGAAAAGGTTTCCAAGGCGTTATAAAGAGACATGGTCAACATATTGGACCAAAAGGACATGGTTCTATGTACCACAGAAGACCAGGTTCTATGGGACCTACATCTTCACCAGGAAGAGTATTCCCAGGCAAGAAATTACCAGGACAAACAGGTAAAGAAACAATTACTGTTCAAAACTTACAAGTTGTTAAAGTTGATATGGACAAAAATGTTATCTTAATTAAAGGTTCGGTTCCTGGATACAAAAAATCTTTAGTTAAAATTAAAGATGCAGCTAGAACAGCTGTAGCTAAAAGTGCTAAATAATGGAAGGAGGAAAAAGTAAATGCCTAAAGTTGATTTATTAAACATAGAAGGAAAAAAGGTTGGCGATATAGAACTTGCTGAGAGCATTTTTGGTGTTGAAGTTAACACTGATGTTATGCATGAAGTTGTTGTAAATTATTTAGCTAATCAAAGACAAGGTACAGGGTCTACAAAAACTCGTAGCGAAGTTACTGGTGGTGGAAAGAAACCTTGGAAACAAAAAGGTACAGGTCGTGCTAGACAAGGTAGCATCAGAGCTCCACAATGGATTAAAGGTGGTATCGCATTAGGACCAAAACCAAGATCTTATAAATATACATTAAACAAGAAAGTTAAGAGACTTGCTCTTAAATCTGCACTTTCATCTAAAGTTCAAGAAAACGAAATTATCGTTTTAGATAGCTTAAACTTTGATGAAATTAAAACAAAAAATATGGCTAAAGTATTAGAAAACATTAAAGCAAATAAAGCTTTAATCGTACTTGCTGATAAGAACTTAAATGTTCAAGCTTCTGCAAGAAACATTCCTAATACAAAAACAGCTTTAGTAAACACAATCAACACATATGATATTTTGAAATATGGTACATTGGTACTTACTAAAGATGCTGTAGAAAAAATTGAGGAGGTGTACGCATAATGGCTTTTGAAGATATAATTGTAAGACCAATCATCACTGAAAAAAGTAGCTTTGCTATGAGCGAAGGTAAGTACACTTTTGAAGTAAGCAAAAAAGCAACAAAAGTTGATGTTAGAAATGCAGTTGAAAAATTGTTCGGAGTAAAGGTTGTTAACGTTTCTACTGTAAACGTTAAAGGAAAACCAAAGAGACAAGGTGTTCATGCTGGTAAAACTTCTGATTGGAAAAAAGCAATTGTTACAATTGATACAAACCCATCAGAAAAAACATATTTAGAAAAAGGCGGCAAAGAAAAGAAACTTGATAAGAAATATAAGACAAGTATCGAAGCATTTGGCGCTTAGGTTAATAGTTAAAGATTAGATTTATAAAACCCATATAAAATTTAATCTGCAAAATTAGCCGAGATAAAATTTAGAAAAGGAGATAAGAAAAATGGGTATTAAACAATTTAAGCCAACTACAAAATCAAGAAGAAACATGACAGTTTCTACATTTGAAGAGATTACAAAAACAAAACCAGAGAGATCTTTAACTACAAGCTTAAAGAAAAATGCTGGTAGAAACTCTTATGGTAGAATCACAGTTAGACATCAAGGCGGCGGTTCAAGAAGAAAATATAGAATAATTGATTTTAAGAGAAGAAAAGATAATGTTCCAGCTGTAGTTATAGCAATCGAATACGATCCAAACAGAACAGCTAACATTGCTTTAATAGAATATGAAGATGGAGAGAAAGCTTACATTTTAGCTCCAATCGGATTAAAAGTAAATGATAAAGTTATGTCTGGAGAAAAAGCTGATATTAAACCAGGTAATGCATTACCAATATCTTGCATCCCTGTAGGTACAATGATTCACTGTATCGAATTAAAACCAGGTAAAGGTGCTCAAATGGTAAGAAGTGCTGGTAACGCAGCTCAACTTATGGCGAGAGAAGATAAATATGCTCACGTAAGACTTCCTTCTGGAGAAATGAGACTTGTAAGAGTCGATTGCAAAGCTACTATAGGTCAAGTTGGTAACACAGATCATGAAAACATTAAACTTGGTAAAGCAGGTAAGAGCAGATGGCTTGGTAAGAGACCAGAAGTTAGAGGTTCTGTAATGAACCCTAATGATCACCCTCATGGTGGTGGTGAAGGTAAATCACCAGTTGGTAGACCAGGACCTGTTACTCCTTGGGGTAAACCAGCTCTTGGATATAAGACAAGAAATAAGAAGAAAGCTAGCAACAAGTTTATAGTTAAGAGAAGAAATTCTAAATAGAAGGAGGAAAAGATAGATGGCTAGATCAATAAAAAAAGGTCCATATGTAGATGCTAAACTTTTGGCTAGAGTTGAAAAAATGAATGCTGAAAACAAAAAAGAAGTTTTAAAAACTTGGTCAAGAGCTTCTACAATATTCCCTCAAATGGTTGGACATACAATAGCTGTTCATGACGGAAGAAAACACGTTCCAATATATATATCAGATGAAATGATTGGTCATAAATTAGGTGAGTTTGCTCCAACAAGAACATTTAAAGGTCATGCTGGAGACAAAACAACTAAGACTAAATAATAAATAAAATGGAAGGAGAATCGCAAAGATGGAATCAAGAGCGAGTTACAAATATGCTAGAATTTCAGCAATGAAAGTAAAAATCGTTATCGATTTAATCAGAGGTAAAGATGTTGATGAAGCACTAGCTATATTAAAATTTACACCTAAAGCTGCCTCTCCATTAGTTGAGAAAGTTTTAAAGTCAGCTATAGCAAATGCTGAAAATAACTTTAACATGGATAGAAGCAAATTATATGTTGCTGAAATATATGCAAATCAAGGACCAACTATGAAGAGAATCAGAGCTGCTACACAAGGTAGAGCTAACAGAATTAGAAAAAGAACTTCTCACATAGAAGTTGTATTAAAAGAGAGAGAATAATTTAGAAAGGAGGAAGATTTAAAAATGGGACAAAAAATGGATCCACATGGATTAAGAGTTGGAATCATTAAAGATTGGGACTCTAAATGGTATGCAAATAAAAAAGATTTTGCAGATAACCTAGTAGAAGATTATAAAATAAGAGAATTCGTTAAAGAAAAATTATATATAGCTGGAATTTCAAAAGTTGAAATTGAAAGAAGAGCTAATACAATAAAAGTTAGTGCATTTACTGCTAAACCAGGTATTGCACTTGGAAAGAACGGAGAAAACGTTACTAAGATTAGAAACGATTTATCTAAAAAGTTTAAAAAGGATATTAACTTAAATATCGTAGAAGTTAAGAATGTTGATACAGATGCTCAATTAGTTGCTGAAAATATCGCATCTCAACTTGAAAGAAGAATTTCATTCAGAAAAGCTATGAAACAATGTATGGCAAAAGCTATGAAAGCTGGAGCAAAAGGTATTAAGACTGCTTGTTCTGGAAGACTTGGCGGAGCCGAAATCGCTAGAAGCGAATTTTATAGAGAGGGTACAATTCCACTACAAACATTAAGAGCTGATATTGATTATGGATTTGCAGAAGCAGATACAACATACGGAAAAATCGGTATTAAAGTTTGGATATATAAAGGTGAAGTACTTCCTACTAAAAAGGTAGAAGGAGGTAGAGCATAATGCCATTAATGCCAAAAAGAAGTAAATTTAGAAAAATGCAAAAAGGCAGAAACAGAGGTAGAGCTACTAGAGGTACTGAAGTAACATACGGAGAGTATGGTCTTCAAGCATTAGAAGCTGGTTGGATTACATCTAACCAAATCGAAGCAGCCAGAATAGCTATGACACGTTTCATTAAAAGAGGTGGTAAAGTTTGGATTAAAATATTCCCAGACAAACCAATCACCAAAAAACCTGCTGAGACTCGTATGGGTAGCGGAAAAGGTTCACTAGAATATTGGGTAGCAGTTGTTAAACCAGGAAGAGTTTTATTTGAGATGGAAGGAATTCCAGAAGAAACAGCAAGAGAAGCATTTAGACTTGCTGCTCACAAACTTCCAATTAAAACAAAATTTATACTAGCTACTAAAACCGAAGGTGGTGAAGACGATGAAGGTTAATGAGATTAGAAAGATGTCTTCATCGGATTTAGAAAAAGAATTAGTTGAATTAAAATCTGAATTATTTAAATTAAGATTTCAATTAGCTACAAATGGACTAGATAATCCGATGAAAATTAAATCTACAAAGAAAGATATAGCTAAGATTAAAACAATCTTAAGAGAAAGAGAACTACAAGAAGCTGAGTAATATAAAGCTAATTAATCCTAGGAAAGGAGAAATAAATCATGTCAGAAAGAGCACTTAGAAAAACAAGAACTGGAAAAGTTATAAGTGACAAAATGGATAAAACAGTAGTAGTTGCTGTTGAAACTGGATATAAACACCCATTATATGGCAAAATCATGAATAGAACATTCAAATTAAAAGCTCATGATGAGAACAATGAATGTGGTATTGGTGATACTGTAAAAGTAATGGAAACAAGACCTCTATCTAAGGATAAAAGATGGAGAGTTGTAGAAATCGTTGAGAAAGCAAAATAGACTTAAACGATTATACTTGATAAAGTAATGTAGATTGATGTAAGTCCTTGAAATAGAGGATAGATGCATCTGAAAGGAGAAAATAAAATGATACAACAACAAACAATATTAAAAGTTGCCGACAATACTGGTGCAAAAGAATTAATGTGTATTAGATGTCTTGGTGGTTCTTACAGAAAGTTTGCTAATATCGGTGATGTTATCGTAGCTTCTGTAAAAAGTGCAGCACCAGTAGGTATGGTTAAAAAAGGCGATGTTGTTAAAGCTGTTATCGTTAGAAGTAAAAAAGGTATTCACAGACCAGATGGTTCTCATATCAAATTTGACGAAAATGCAGCTGTAATTATAAAAGAAGACAAGACTCCAAGAGGAACTCGTATATTTGGGCCTGTTGCAAGAGAGTTAAGAGATAAGGAGTATATGAAGATTGTTTCTTTGGCTCCAGAAGTTTTATAAAATAAGATAAAAAGGTAGGTGTAAAATAAATGAATAATCTACACGTAAAAAAAGGTGATACAGTTGTAATTAACTCTGGTGCTGACAAAGGCAAAAAGGGTAAAGTTCTTTCAGTATTACCAAAAGATGAAAAAGTAGTTGTAGAAGGTGTTAACGTTAGAACTAAACACACTAAACCTAGAAAAGCTGGAGAGCCAGGCGGATTAATCAAAGCTGAATGTGCTATACATGCATCTAAGGCAAATGTTTTCTGCCCAAAATGTGGTAAAGGTGTTAGAACTAAAGTTGAGATAAAGAAAGATGGTACAAAAGTTAGAGTTTGTGCTAAATGTAACGAGGAAATTAAATAAGGAAGGAGGTAATCGTAAATGTCAAATTTAGCAGATAATTATAAAAAAGAAGTTGTTCCTGCTTTAATGAAAAAATTCAATTACAAATCAGTTATGCAAGTTCCAAAGCTTGAAAAAATAGTTATCAATATGGGCGTAAGTGACGTAAGAGATAATGCAAAAGCATTAGAAAATGCTATGAGAGATTTAGAGATTATTACTGGTCAAAAAGCAGTATCTACTAAGGCTAAAAAATCAATTGCAGGATTTAAGATAAGAGAAGGTATGGAAATCGGTTGTAAAGTTACATTAAGAAGCAGAAAAATGTACGATTTTGCTGAAAGATTATTTAATGTAGCACTTCCAAGAGTAAGAGATTTTAGAGGATTATCTCCAAATTCTTTTGATGGAAGAGGAAATTATTCTATGGGTGTAAAAGAGCAATTAATATTCCCTGAAATCGAATATGATAAAATCGACAAAATCAGAGGTATGGATATTATATTTGTTACTACAGCTAAAACTGATGAAGAAGCTAAAGCTTTGTTAGAGCTTCTTGGCATGCCATTTTCAAAGTAAAGGAGGATAATCATGGCAAAAAAATCATTAATTGCAAAACAAAAATTAACTCCTAAATACAGTACAAGACAATATAATAGATGTAAAATTTGTGGAAGACCACATGCTTACATTCGTAAATATGGAATTTGCAGAATTTGTTTTAGGGAGTTAGCTCATAAAGGACAAATACCAGGTGTTAAAAAAGCAAGCTGGTAGGAGTTTAACTAGAATAAAGGATTAGAAAAAATCTGAAATGGAAAGGAGTAAAGTAAATGAACGATCCAATAGCAGATATGCTAACAAGAATTAGAAATGCAAACGCACAAAGACATGAAACAGTTGACGTTCCATCTTCAAAATTAAAGAAATCTATAGCTGAAATCCTATTAGAAGAAGGATTTATCAAAGGCTACGAAGAAATAGAAGACGGTGTTCAAGGAACATTAAGAATAACATTAAAATATGTTAATAAACAAAAAGTTATTCGTGGATTAAAGAGAATTAGTAAACCAGGTCTTAGAGTATATGCTACAAAAGATAACTTACCAAAAGTTATTAATGGACTTGGAATCGCTTTGATTTCTACATCTAAAGGAATTATGACAGATAAAAAAGCAAGAAATGAAGGAATCGGAGGAGAAGTATTGGCTTACGTTTGGTAATCTGATTACTTAAATATAAAGATTCTACATATAAAATTAGTACTTAAAATTTGCAACTAGACTGCAAAGAAAGGAGAAATAAAATGTCAAGAATAGGAAAGAAACCTATAACTGTTCCAGCTGGTGTTGAAGTAAAAATCGAAGCAGGAAATCACGTTACAGTAAAAGGTCCTAAAGGAACTTTAGTAAAAGACCTTCCAGAAGTAATCGTTATTAAACAAGAAGCTGGTGTTATTAATGTTGAAATGGTTAAACCAGAAGATAATGCTTTACAAGGTTTAACAAGAACATTATTAAATAACATGATAATCGGTGTTACAGAAGGCTTCAAAAAAGAGCTAGAAGTAAACGGTGTTGGTTATAGAGTTCAAAAACAAGGAAATAAACTTATAATGAATATGGGATTCTCTCATACAGTTGAATTTGAAGATAGAGGCGATATTAAAATCGAAGCACCATCTCAAAATAGCATAATTGTTACAGGTCCAGATAAGGAAGCTGTTGGACAACTTGCTGCTGAAATAAGAATGGTAAGACCTCCAGAACCATATAAAGGCAAAGGTATTAAATATGTTGATGAAAGAATCATCAGAAAAGAAGGAAAATTAGGTAAAAAATAATCGGAAAGTAAAAGATAAGTTTTACAAAGAAATATGGAAAGGAGAGAAATTACAGTGATTAATAAACAAGCTAGAAGTGAGTCAAGAGAATTAAGACATAAAAGAGTTCGTACAAAGATTAGTGGAACTGCAGAACGTCCAAGACTTAGCGTTTTTAGAAGTAACACTGGTATATATGTTCAAATAATTGATGATGTTGCTGCTAAAACTTTAGTTTCTGCTTCTACATTAGATAAAGAAGTAAAGACAAAAGCTAGCAACATTGAAGCTGCTAAAGAAGTTGGTACATTAGTCGCAAAAAGAGCTATCAAAGCTGGTATTAAAACAGTTGTTTTTGATAGAGGCGGTTATATCTATCATGGAAAAGTTAAAGCTTTAGCAGAGGCTGCAAGAGAAGCAGGATTAGAATTTTAAAATTTTAGAAAGGAGCAAATAAGATGATAGATGCAGAGACACTAGATCTTAAAGAGAAAGTTGTTACAATAAATAGAGTTGCAAAAGTTGTTAAAGGTGGTAGAACTTTTAGATTCAGCGCTCTAGTTGTTGTTGGCGACGGAAATGGTCATGTTGGCGTTGGTAACGGTAAAGCAGCTGAGGTTCCAGATGCTATAAAGAAAGCTATCGAAGATGCTAAGAAAAACTTAGTAGAAGTAGCTATCGTTGACACAACAATTCCACACGAAATCATCGGTCATTATGGTGCTGGTAAAGTTTTATTAAAACCAGCTGCTATAGGTACTGGATTAATTTCAGGAGGAAGTGTAAGACCAGTATTAGAGCTTGCAGGATACAAAAATATTAGAACTAAAAACCTTGGTTCAAACAATCCAAGAAATGCTGTTTATGCTACAATTAGAGCATTACAAGAATTACAAACAGTTGAGATGGTTGCTAATTTAAGAGGTAAAAAAGTATCTGAAATTTTATAATATAAAAAATACATTCTAAAAGGAGGTGCAATTATAATGAAACTTGATGAATTGAGACCAGCAGTTGGTGCAAAATCAACTGGTAGAAGACTTGGAAGAGGAGTTGGATCTGGACTTGGAAAAACAGCTGGTAAAGGCCATAAAGGTCAAAACGCAAGATCAGGCGGTGGTGTTAGACCTGGTTTTGAGGGTGGTCAAATGCCTTTATTTAGAAGAATTCCAAAGAGAGGATTTAAAAATATAAATTCAAAAGAATATACAGAAGTAACATTAGCTATGTTAGAAAACCTTGATAATGGAACAGAAGTTACTGTAGATAGCCTACTAGAACTTGGAGTAATCAGAAAAGCAAATGATGGAATCGTAGTTTTAGGAAACGGAGATTTAACAAAGAAACTTACTGTTAAAGCAGCAAGAGTAACAAAGAGTGCTGAAGCTAAAATTGTTGCTGCTGGCGGAAAGGTAGAGGTGGTATAGAGTGTTTAAAACGTTTATAAACGCTTGGAGAGTTCCTGAATTAAGGAAAAAAATCCTATACACATTATTATTACTAGCGATTTTTAGATTTGGTGCATTTATAACAGCACCAGGCGTAGACGCAACTTTATTAAACCAAATTACTAATACAAATAGTTTTGTTTCTACAGTTAATATTATTACAGGTGGCGCTTTTTCGAACTTATCTATTTTTGCAATGTCGATAAGCCCATATATTACAGCATCAATTATATTACAATTATTAGCTTTTGCTATACCAGCTTTAGAGAGAATTTCTAAAGATGGTGAAACAGGTAGAAAAAAGATGTCTGCATATACTAGATATGCTTCAGTTATACTTGCTGCGATAGAAGCATTTGCTCTATATCTAACATATAGAGGACAAGGCATATTCTTGTCAAACGGATATTTAGCACCTTTACTATTTGTATTATCATTAACAGCAGGTTCAACATTGTTAATGTGGATTGGTGAACAAATATCTAGTAAAGGTGTTGGAAATGGTATCTCGCTTTTAATCTTTGCAGGTATCGTTTCAGGCATACCTACAACAGTACAATATCTATGGGGACTAATTTTCGTAGATGGTGCGTTTAAATTTACAGGTTTATTAACAGCGCTTGCAGTTATCATTGGAGCAGTTCTTTTGGTTGCTGGTGTTGTTTGGGTAACAGAAGCAGAAAGAAGAGTAAGTGTACAATATGCTAAGAGAGTTGTAGGAAGAAAAATGTATGGCGGTCAAAGCACATATATTCCTATGAAGCTTAACATGGCAGGAGTTATGCCAGTTATCTTTGCAATGTCATTTTTACAATTCCCTGCAATGATTATTCAACTTTTCAATAATAACATTGCAAGTAGCACAGGTTTCTGGGCTGGAGTATATAAAGTTTGTGCTTTCACATCTATAGATTGGTCAAGTGCTGCTACAAGTTCTATGATCGGATATGGAATAGCACACATCATCATTTATTTAATATTGATAGTTGCATTTACATTCTTCTATACAATAGCTATGGCTTTCAATACATATGATGTTTCTGAAAACCTTAGAAAAAATGGTGGATTTATCCCTGGTATCAGAGCTGGAAAACCAACACAAGATTATTTGGATTCAATCCTTCATAATATAACAAGTTTTGGTGCAATATTCCTAGGAATTATTGCAGTACTTCCAATTCTTACAGCATTTGCAGGACTTCAAATTTCATTTGGAGGAACGGCGATACTTATCGTTGTTGGTGTTGCACTTGAGTCAGTTAAACAACTTGAATCTCAAATGCTTACAAGACATTATAAAGGATTTTTGGAATAAAAGAAGAATATTTAAGAATGTTCAGTTTAGATTGAACATTCTTTTTTTCTTGCCTATAAAAATATATAATGTTATAATGAAAATATATATGTGATACTAAAGAAAAGGGGGATGGCTTATGGAAAATTTAAGTCGTACTGAGTTAGAAAAGAAAATAGGCGACTTAGAAGCACAGATAGATGATTTGAGAAATGTTGCTGCAAACGGTAACGAAGTTAATCTTGGAGAGATAGAAAAACTTCAAAGTGAATTAGACTTGCTTAATGAAGAATTAAGTGAAATGGAAAGAAATGATGGTGGTATTGCTCCAAAGACGGAAGATGAAATTAACGAAATTACTAATAATGATGAAAAAGAAGAATTAGAAAAAGCAAGAAAACAAGAAGAGCAAGAAAAAAATGAAAAAGAAAAAATAGAAAAGGAACGTGAGCAACAAGAAAACGATGAACAAAAGGATCAAGAAAAGAAAGAAAAAGAGGAAAAAGAAGAAAAGAAATTGCCAAAAGAGAAGGATGAAGTTGACCCACAAAATGATGGTGAAAGAAGACTCACATTACTAGATTGGCAAAAAGAAAGTGGGGTAGAATTATTACCAGATGATGCAATTAAGAAAAAATATGATAAGTTTCTTACTAGAGAAGAGTTTATGGAAGTATTGGACAAAGAAAATGTTCCTAAAATTATAAGAGAACCTGGAAGAGCTGAAAGCTTTTTAAAAAGTGATGAAGATTGGCGTGCTGTGGAGACATCTGATTCTAGTTTACGTGAAGCTATAGAAGCTGGCAATATTCCAACCAATGTTGATAATGATGACTATATTAAACGTCAATATGGAGATGGAAGAGCAGATGTTAGAGATAATGATGAGAATCCAAATCAGGACGGATATGGCAAAATAGATAAAGATGATGTGAATGAGGCGGTAGGCCATGAAGATGATGAGAAAGAAGTTAAGAATGAAGAAGCAGCTAATGCTAAAGAAAATAATGAAGAAAAAGAAGAAGAGAAAGAGAATGTGTCTGCTGAGCTTGGGGCTGCTATGATAGATGAGGTGATAGGAGATGTTTCTAAGTCAGAGGTAGATAAAGTTTCTGGAACTTTGTCATATATGATGAGAAATCCACTAAAGGAACTTGAAAATGAAATAAATGAAAGAGAGGAAGAATACGAAATAACGCCTCCACCAGGTATTAAACATTAATATTAGAATGCTTTAGTATAAATTAAAAAGGGGATAGATACAAATGACAAGAACTATGCGTATTGCTTGTGCAGAAGTCGATGCAATTTTGAAAGAATATTTGCCTACTGCATATTCAGACAAATTGCCAACAGACATGAAAAAGGCATTGGAAAACTATAAGTTACCCAATTATATAGTTACAATTGATAAGAGTAAGAGTTTAAAAGAACAAAAATTTATCAGAGATACTTATATTATATTAGCGTCTTTTAGACTAAATTTTTGGTGTGACTCTGAAGAAGATAAAAAAGCGTTAGAGAAAATGTTTAAAGAAAATGACAATTTGTTGTCTCAAAAATATGATATATCTTCGCTTAATATGAGTGTTGAAGATGTGGTTGGAAAACCTGTGACAAATGAGGTAAAGAATTTGCCAGTAAAGTATGAAAAACATTCGTGGTTTACTAATCTTATAGAGAAAATAAAAAGATTTTTTAAAAAATAGTTTGGAGTGATGTTTATGAAGTCGTTTATGAAATTTTTAGTTACACTTATAGTGGTAGCTTTAATTGGGTATGTAGTTTATTATGTATGTATAATTAATAAAAATACTCAAAATCCGGTAGAAAATAAAAGTGGTGAGAATATAACTAATGTGAACCCTATAATCTCTGGAGAAAGTGGCGAGACCATAAAATCTGGAGAAGTAGTAACACCAGAACTTTCAGGAGAAGAGCTATTAAATAAACAAAAGGAAGATATTAAAATAAAGATTGACGAAATTGAAAGTGGGGAAATAATAAAACAAACAGATGCAAATTTAGATTTAAGTATTGCAGGAAAAGATGGCGAAAACTTAAAAGAGTATTTTGATGTTGAAAAATTATTTGCTAATGTTATTGTAAAACGCGGAAAAATTGAAGTTATACCGTATATTGATTTTCTTAATAATCAAATATTTTATTATGATAATAGCGGAAAATTAATATTTTACGAAAATGTTTCGAACAGTGTAGGGGGCTCTAGTAAGTATTACTTTGAAAACGAAGTATTGATAGACATAGAACATAACTACGATGAACCTACTTTAGTTGTTGAGGATGAAAAAGCCGATGAGATATTATCTCGTGCCAAATCCCTATATACTACATTTGAAGAAGCTCGCTAAGCTAAATTGTATTTTGAAACTTATAAAAGGCTTGAGAATTACGCACTTATTTGATATAATAAGTGCGTAAAATTTTTTAGGAGGTAAAGAATATGATAAGATTAATAATACTTGGAGCACCAGGAAGTGGAAAAGGTTCACAATGCAAATGGATAAAGGAAGACTATAACGTTCCACACATTTCAACAGGTGATATCTTAAGAAAAAATATAGCAGAAGAAACAGAATTAGGATTAAAAGCTAAAGGATTTATTGACAGAGGAGAGTTAGTTCCAGATGAATTAGTAATTGATTTGTTAAAAAACAGACTTGAGGAAGCAGATTGCACAGAAAACGGTTTCTTACTAGATGGTTTCCCTAGAACAATTACACAAGCACATGCTTTAGATGAGTATCTTACAAATAAGGGAGAAAAGATAGATAAAGTAATAAACTTACATGTACCAGATGAAGAAATAATGGTTAGAGCAATCAATAGAAGAACTTGCGAAAATCCAGATTGTAAGGAAATTTATCACATGATATACAATCCTCCTAAGATAGAAGGTATATGTGATAAATGTGGAGGTAAGTTATTTACAAGAAAAGATGATAACGAAGAAACTGTATCAAACAGACTTCACGTATATCACGAGCAAACAGAACCTTTAATAAAATATTACACAGAAAAAGGAATTTTAGAAACAGTTGTAGGACAAGAAAAATTTGAAGATACTGTTGCTTTAGTAAAAGAGGCATTAAAGAAATAAACTAAAGAATATTTGCTTTAGTAATTAAGAATGTATTTTTGAATACTAATATTAAAATTTAGGGTAACTCATAAATATATTTTTGAAAGTTAATCCCAAAGTTTTATTAGTGGATTTATATGATTATTTTGAAAAGAGATGAAAAATATGATTTCAATAAAATCAAAAAGTGAAATAGAAAAAATGCGTGAAGCTTGCAGGATAGTAATGCTTGCACACAGAGAGGTTGAAAATGCGATCAGGATTGGTATAACCACACGTGAGTTAGATCAAATTGTTGAAAGGGTATTTAAAGAAAATGGAGCAAATCCATCTTGTAAAGGATATCCAAAGGGTGCAAGAAATCCATTTCCATGTGCTAGTTGTATTTCGATAAATGATGAAGTTATTCATGGCATACCAGGAGATAGAAGATTAAAAGATGGAGACTTGGTATGCATAGATTTAGTTTGTGACAAAGATGGCTATTTTGGCGATGCGACAAGATGTTATGTTGTTGGAATGGGAACTGCGGTAGCTAATAAACTAGTAAAGGTTGCAAGAGAAAGTTTTATGGAAGGCTTTAAAAAGGCAAAACCAGGAAATAGGATTTCAGATATATCAAATGCAATCCAAGAATATGTAGAAAGAAACGGATTTTCAGTAGTGCGTGATTTTCAAGGTCACGGTATTGGAAGTGAAATGCATGAAGATCCGGGTGTTCCAAACTACGGTAAACCTGGCAAAGGTCCAAGGCTAGAGCCGGGAATGACAATTGCTGTTGAACCCATGATAAATGAGGGAAACTATCATGTAGATGTTTTAGATGATGGTTGGACAGTTATAACTGCTGATGGTAGCTTATCAGCCCATTATGAAAACACGATACTTATAACTGAAACAGGGGCAGAAATTTTAACTAAATAAATATAAAAAAATAGCTGGGTTTTTACTTCCTAGCTATTTTTATTTGCTTTATTTAAAAATATTAGAAATTTCCTACAAATTTCTGAAATTTTTTATGTTTATCGGTTGACTTTTTTATGAAAAATCTGTATAATAAGTGAGTTAGAAAATGGCTTGGTGTCTATTTTTGTGAATACTGGAGCTATTTATCTGTAGAATGTGTTGTTTTGGAGGTAAGATATGTCTAAAGAAGATATTATTGAAGTAGACGGAACTGTTGTAGAGGCATTGCCAAATGCAGAGTTTATAGTTGAATTAGAAAATGGACACAAGTTACATGCACATATATCTGGAAAGCTTAGAATGAATTTTATTAGGATTTTGCCAGGTGATAAAGTAAAACTTGAGTTATCACCGTATGACCTAAATAGAGGACGTATCATTTGGAGAGATAAATAAAGCGCGGCAACCTCGAAAGAGGTATTATATATAAACTGGTAATTTTTAAGGAGGGGAAGAAAGTGAAAGTAAGACCATCAGCTAAGAAGATTTGCGAGAAATGCAAAGTTATCAAAAGAAAAGGTGTAGTAAGAGTTATTTGTGAAAACCCAAAACACAAACAACGTCAAGGTTAATTACTACAAAAACGAACATTATAGGTTCACAAAATTTGATATAAATATTGCAAAGTGCGGCTGTCTGCGTTAGTAGATTCTTTGCAGTATTTACATATAGTAGTTATTTACGTCACTAAATAATTACACACATAATATTTATAGAAATTTTTGGAGGTGTATTTTTTAAATGGCTCGTATAGCAGGAGTTGACATACCTAGAGAAAAGAGAGTTGAAATTGGCTTAACTTATGTCTATGGTATAGGAAGAACAAGTTCAAACAAAATACTAGCAGAAGCTGGAATCAATCCAGATACTAGAGTAAAAGATTTAACAGAAGATGAAGTTATTAAAATAAGAGAAATTATTGATAAAAATTATAAAGTAGAAGGTGACTTAAGAAGAGAAACAGCTTTAAACATTAAAAGATTAATGGAAATTGGTTGTTACAGAGGCTTAAGACACAGAAAGAACCTACCAGTTAGAGGACAAAGAACAAAAACTAATGCAAGAACAAGAAAAGGTCCAAGGAAACTAGTAGCAAATAAGAAGAAATAAGGGAGGGTGAATTAAAGTGGCTAAAGTACAAAACAAAAAAGTTACAACTAGAAAAAGAAGAGAGCGTAAAAATATTGAAAAAGGTCAAGCTCATATTCACTCTAGTTTCAATAATACAATCGTTACTATTACAGATGTTCAAGGTAATGCTATTTCTTGGGCAAGTTCTGGTGGACTTGGTTTCAAAGGTTCAAGAAAAAGCACACCATTTGCTTCTCAATCTGCAGCTGAAACAGCAGCAAAGGCAGCTATGGAGCATGGTTTAAAATCAGTTGAAGTATTTGTAAAAGGACCAGGTGCTGGTAGAGAAGCAGCTATTCGTGCTCTTCAAACAGCAGGTCTTGAAATCAGTATGATTAAAGATGTTACTCCAATTCCTCACAATGGTTGTAGACCACCTAAGAGAAGAAGAGTTTAATTTAAGAGATTAATTATGAAAGGAATGAATAAATAAATGGCAAGATATATAGATGAGTCATGCCGTGTTTGCCGTAGAGAAGGCGAGAAATTGTTTCTTAAAGGATCAAGATGTTATACTGACAAATGCGCTTTAACTAGAAGAGCATATGGTCCTGGTCAACATGGTCAAAAGAGAAAGAAACAATCTGAATATGGTATGCAATTAAGAGAAAAACAAAAAGCTAAAGCATTTTATGGTGTTTTAGAATCACAATTTAGAAAATATTTTGAAGAGGCTGAAAGATCAAAAGAAATTACAGGCCTAAAATTACTTCAAATTCTTGAAAGCAGATTAGACAATGTTGTTTATAGATTAGGTTTAGCAACTTCAAGAGCACAAGCTAGACAATTAGTTAGACATGGTCATTTCACAGTAAATGGCAAAAAGGTAAATATACCTTCATATTTAACTAAAGTTGGAGATGTTATTGCTGTTAAAGAAGCTAGTAAAAATGAAGAATGTTTCAAACAAATCGTTGAGGCTACTGAAAATGGTAGACCTGTTCCAACATGGCTTGAAGCAGACCTTCAAAACAGAAACGGAAAAGTAGTAGCTCTTCCTTCAAGAGATGAAATCGACTTATCAGTTCAAGAGCATTTGATTGTTGAGTTGTATTCTAAATAGAAATAATTAAAAAGAAATAAAATTTATATTATTTAGGAGGTTATAGAATGATAGAATTCGAAAAGCCAAGAATCGAGTGTTTAAAACTAGACAATGATAACATGTACGCAAAATTTGTATGTGAACCATTGGAAAGAGGTTATGGTATTACATTAGGAAATTCACTTCGTAGAATATTATTATCTTCACTACCTGGTGCAGCCATAACAAGTATGAAGGTTGATGGCGTTCAACACGAATTTACTACAATACCAGGTGTTGTAGAAGACGTTGTTGAAATTATCTTAAACTTAAAGCAAGTTAGACTTAAGATTTTTGATAACGAAGAAAAATCATTAAGAATTGATGTTGAAAAAGAAGGCGAGATTACAGCAGGTGATATCGTTGGAGATGCAAATGTTGAAATCTTAAATCCAGATTTACACATCGCAACTTTAGCTCAAGGTGGAAAATTACATATGGAACTAACTGCTAACAGAGGTAGAGGATATAATCCATCTGTAAAGAACAAAAAGCAAAATCAACCTATAGGTATAATTGCAATTGATTCTATTTATACTCCAGTTAAAAAAGTAAATTTCTATGTTGAGAATACAAGAGTAGGACAAATCACAGACTATGACAAACTAACAATTGAGTTGTGGACAGATGGTAGCATGACTCCAGATGACGCACTTAGCTTAGCTGCTAAAGTTATGAATGAGCATTTAGCTTTATTTATAGATTTGTCAGAAGCTACTAAGAATACAGAAGTAATGATTGAAAAAGAAGAATCAAAGAAAGAAAAAGTTTTAGAGACAACTATTGAAGAATTAGATTTGTCTGTAAGATCATATAATTGCTTGAAGAGAGCCGGAATTATTAATGTAGAAGATTTAACTAATAAGACCGAAGAAGAAATGATGAAAGTAAGAAATCTAGGTAGAAAATCTTTAGAAGAAGTAACAAACAAATTACATTCTTTAGGATTAGATTTTGCTCCTAGTGAGGAATAATTTTTAGGAAGGGTGAAATTAAAGTGGCAGAAAATAGAAAGTTAGGAAGAACTGCTGATCATAGAGTGGCTATGCTTAAAAATATGACAACTAGTGTTATATTACATGGTCAAATCGAAACAACTCAGGCTAAAGCAAAAGAAGTTAAAAGTTTAGTTGATAGCATGATTTCTTTAGCTATCAAAGAAAAAGATAACTTTGAAATGGTTGATAAAAAAATTTCTAGAGCTAAAGTAGATGAAAAAGGTAACAAAGTTACTGAAAAAGCTACTAGCAAAAATGGAAAAGAATTTTATAAAGTTGTTAGAGAAGAAGTTACAGAATCAGTTAAGAAGGACAAACCTTCAAGACTTGCAGCTAGAAGAAAGATTATGAATGGCTTAAACAAAGTTAAAGACGAAAATGGAAAGAACATCGATTTACCAGCTAAATTATTTGATGAAATCGCACCAAAATATGAAAATAGAAAAGGTGGATACACAAGAATAATTAAACTTGGTCAAAGAAGAGGCGACGCTGCAGAGGCTGTTATTTTACAATTAGTATAATTAAAATTTTAAGGCAATCTTTTTTATGAAAGGTTGCCTTTTTGTATGTTTATAAAAATATTTCTTATTTATTATTTTTGTTGTAATAAATAAAATCTTTTGATATACTAAATATTGGATAGAGTTAGTCTGCTTTATCGGATGTTGAACAAGGAGGTATTTTTAAAATGCCAGATATAACAAATGAAGAAAACAGAAAAAATTTTTATAGCAGTTTACGAGACGGCAAGATACTAACTCGGAAGAGTTAAAAGTATTCAACCTTATGGTGCTTTTGTAGAGTTAGATAAAGATTTAGTCGGACTTTTACATATTGAAGATATTGCTGTTTCAAGAATTAAATCACCATCAGATATACTTAGAATTGGTGAAAAAATTCCAGTAAAAATTAAAAAGTTTGACAAAGATACTGGTAGAATCACATTAAATTATAAGGATTTGCAGGGAACGTGGGAAGACAATATAAGAAAGTTTAAAGAGAAAACTGTTGTAGAAGGTGTTGTAAGAAATAAAGAAAAATATGGTGTATTTATTGAACTTGCTCCAAATCTGGTTGGTTTGGCAGATATGAAAAATGAATCTATTTCGTACGGTGATAAGGTAAATGTGCTAATCAAGAAGATATCACCAGATACGAAAAAAATTAAACTAGTAATTCTAGATTAATTATAAGGAGGAAAATAAAATGGTAGAAGATAATGCTATTAAAGCACCTAAGTCGCCATTTGCGATGAGGGAAAATGAAATTAAGGTTTTTGATGGAAAAGATGGTTATGCATCAATTAACCAAGTAGTTTTTAAAATTGATAAAGGCTATATTAACGAATTACATTTTCAAATTTTGGAAATAATTAATGATTTTGAATTTATCACTTCTAGACAAATTTATCAAATGCTTCTTTATAAGGGGATTGATATAAAGTCTCAAGACAAACTTAATAAGAAATTAGAAGATATGATTAAGAGTAAAATTATCACTAGATACTATTTTTCAAGCGATGAGGGAAAAGGTATTTATAGAGTATATTGCTTAGATAAAGTTGGTAAATATTTGCTAAACACAAGAGATATAAAGACAACATGGCAACCAACAGATAATACAAAACCAGTTTACATGTTAAAAAGAAGACTTGCTGGTAATCAAACACTAATTGCATATATGCAAAAAGTTGGTGCTTTTAAAGGTTTCGTGTTAGAACCAACTTTGTTTGCTAAACGTCAAAATGTAAAATTTAAAGCAACTGGTGGTCAAGTAATTTTAGTTAAAAATGACATTAAAGTAGATATAATATTTGAAGTTGTTAGAAGAAATGCCGGCTGGGAAGAAAAGTTTATGGAAAAAATAAAATTATACGAAGAATTCTATGCAAACTTCCAAGCAAAAGATTGTGGATTTGATAAAAAACCACAACTAATTATCATTGGTGAAGATGACGAGCATATAGTTGAAATTTTCAAAGCATTTAAGAGAATAAATGCAGAATTAAAAGGTATAGAAGTGTACTATTCAACAGATTTAAGACAATTAGAGCCAGAAATGGACAAAACATTAATTACATTTAGACAAGATAAAGAAACAGGAAGATATAAGATGGATATGTTACAACAATTTCCTCTTTTAGAGAAATAAAAGTTAGTGCGATGTAAAAAGTTTAGAGAAGGGACAGACTTTAAATTAAGGTCTGTCCCTTTTTCTCAAAAATGAGAATTTTCCTCCGTCCCTTTTTCTCGCGTGAAGAATTGATGAAAATGATTGAAAAAGGATTTATAGTATTTTATAATTGAATTGAAATTAAAGGAGGTTTGTTTATGAAGATTTTGTTAACAGGTGGAGCTGGATATATTGGATCACATACAGCTGTTGAACTTGCTAAGGCTGGCCATGAAATAATTATTGGAGATAATTATTCTAACAGCAAACCAGAGGTCATTTCTAAGCTTGAACAAATAATTGGTAAGAAGATAGAAGCTTATGAGATTGATTTCGCAGATAGAAAAGCAACTTTTGAACTTTTCGAAAAGCATGATTTTGATGCGGTTATACATTTCGCAGGATTAAAAGCAGTTGGCGAGTCTTGTATAATGCCTATAGAGTATTATAGAAATAATATAGATTCTACACTTAATATAGCAGAAGCTATGAAAAAATATGGTGTAAATAATCTTGTTTTTAGTTCATCTGCAACAGTATATGGAATTCCCAAAAAATTACCATTAAAAGAAGGCATGCCAACATCTTGTACAAATCCTTATGGCTGGACTAAACTTATGAATGAACAAATACTGACAGATATATCTAGAGCAAACCCATCGTTTTCTGTAGTGTTACTTAGATATTTTAATCCTATAGGAGCACATGAAAGTGGATTGATTGGCGAAGATCCAAACGGAATACCGAATAATCTTATGCCATATATTACTAGAGTTGCAAAAGGAGTACTACCAGAGTTAAATGTTTTCGGAGATGATTATCCAACAAAAGATGGAACAGGTGTTAGAGATTATATACATGTTGTAGATTTAGCTAGAGGACACGTTGATGCCATAGAATATGCTGAAAAGCATAGAGGGGTCGAAATATTCAATTTAGGCACAGGCATTGGATATTCTGTATTAGATATAGTAAATGCTTTTGTAAAGGTAAATGGTGTTGATGTTCCATACAAAATAACTGAAAGAAGAGAGGGAGATATAGCAATGTGCTATGCGGATCCTGGCAAAGCTAAAGAAGTGTTAGGTTGGACTGCAGAAAAAAATCTTGAAGATATGTGCAGAGATTCTTGGAATTTTGCAAAAAATAATTAAAATAGGATATGATAAAAGGGTGGATGGTTTTTACATGCACTCTTTTCTTAATATATATTGAAATTTTACCTCATTCAATATATAATTAGTTAAAGTATTTTTTGAAAGAAAAGGTTAAATATGGATAAAATTTTAAAAGAAAGTTATATATATAAAATCATAATGTTTTTCAAAAATCTTTTTTCAAAATTATTTAGGGAAAGCTTTATTATACAAGGTTTTTTGAAGAATAATTATAATGAGAAAAACACCGAAAATTCTCTTATGGTTAGACTTCTAGAATGGTTTTTGAAACATATAAGAATAATAGCACATAAATTAAAGTTAGATAAAATATTTGCAAATAGTATGTTTAGTAAGCCATTAATTTGGACGACTATTACTATTGCACTAACACCAATTATACCTACAATGATGGTATTAGTTTTAGCTTTAGCATCTCTTTTATCTTTAATACTTATGGCTGCGATTACTCCAAAATTTAAATTTAAACATTATAAAATAAATACTTGGATATTCTTTTTTACTATTACGATAGCTGTATCTGCGTGTATTTCAATTTCAATGGCAGAAAGCATAAAAATAGCAATGCTTATGATATCTTTTGTGATTTTCTATTTTGTAATAATAAATACTATTACTACAAAAAAACAATTAATGATGATATTAAATGTTTTAATAGTTATTGCAACTTTGACAGCCGTATATGGAATATATCAATATGTAAATGGAGATGTATATTCAAAAGCTTGGCTTGATGGTGAGATGTTTGAAGAGATTAAAATGAGAGTATATTCTACATTAGAAAACCCAAATGTATATGGTGAGTATTTATTATTTATAATTCCAATAATAGCAGCACTTTTATGGACAGAAAAAGGCTGGAAGAAAAAATTGTTTTATCTTGTTTGCTTAGGGATAACAGGAATAGCACTTATTTTGACATTTTCAAGAGGCTGTTATTTAGGTATAATTTTTACAATATTTATACTTTCTATAATTATAGATAAGAGATTTATATTCTTAGGAATAGCATTATTACTTTTATCACCGTTTATTTTGCCAGAAGCCATAATTAATAGATTTATGAGTATTGGCAATATGGCAGATTCATCAACATCATATAGAGTTTATATTTGGATGGGAACACTTGCAATGCTTAAGGATTTCTGGCTTTCAGGTGTTGGTATGGGAATAACTAGTTTTAATACTATCTATCCAATATATTCATATAACAACATAGTTGCACCACATTCACATAATTTATATTTACAAGTAATAGTTGAATATGGAATTGTCGGCTTTATAGTAATGGCAGGAGTTATGTATAATTATTTTAAAGAATTATTTATTAGCATGAAAGTGAAAAAAGACATTGTTACTGGTGGACTTATGGCAGGAATGCTTGGATTTTTGCTTCAAAGTATGACAGATCATACTTGGTACAATTATAGGGTTTTCATGATGTTTTGGGTGATTGTTGGAATATCTATTGTATCATCTAAAATTAATATGCAGTCTAAATCAACTTATGAAGAAAATAAGTAGAGAAGTGTATTGTACTTTATAAAAATAAGGGAGAAAGAAAATGATAAAAATTGTTAATGTTATTAGCGATACAAATATTGGTGGGGCAGGAAAATGCCTTATAAATTTTTGCGAAAACTACAATAAAAAAGATTTTGAAATTTGTGTCATTTTACCAAAGAATAGTAAGTTAATCTCAAAACTAAAACCAACTGGAGTTAAGATAATTGAAATAGATGGATTAAAGGATAAATCTTGGGATTTTAAGTCTTTGTTTACACTTGTTAAGATATTAAAAGAAGAAGCTCCAGATATTGTTCATACGCATTCATCTGTTACAGCAAGAGTGGCTGCAAAATTTGTAAAGGATTGCAAAGTTGTATTTACTAGACATAGTGTATTTCCTGTTAGTAATTGGGTTAAAAGTTTACCTGGAAGGTGGATATATAAAGGACTAAACGAACTTCTTTCTGATAGAATTATTGCAGTTGCAGATGCAGCAAAAGAAAATTTAACAGACGGTGGAGTTTCACCAGATAAGATAGATGTTGTACTAAATGGTGTTGATAAAATTCCAGAAACAAGCGAAGAACAAAAGGCCGAATTAAAGAAAAAGCTTGGAATAAAACCAGACGAATTTGTTATAGGAATTTTAGCAAGACTAGAAAAAGTAAAAGGTCACGAGTATTTTATAGACACAGCAAAACTTATACTTAGTGAGAAAAAGATAAAAGCAAAGTTCTTAATATTAGGTACAGGAAGCGAAGAAGAAAATTTAAAGAAGAAAGTTAAAGAACTAGGATTAGAAAAAAACATTATCTTTACAGGCTTTATAAATAATGTAAATGACTATGTAAATATATTTGATGTTCAGGTTAATTGTTCTTATGGTACAGAAGCTACAAGTCTTGCATTACTAGAGGGTATGAGTATAGGAGTTCCTGCTGTTGTAACTGATTATGGCGGAAATCCAGGAGTTATAAAAAACGGTGAAAACGGATATTTGGTACCAATTAAATCACCTAGAGATACAGCTGATAGTATAGTTAGGATACTAACTAATGATGATTTAAGAAAATATATGCATAGAAGAAGTATGGAAATGTACGAAGAAAAGTTTACTTCTAAAAAGTACACAGAAAATATTGAAAGGATTTATAAAGAAATGGAAGCAGAGCCAAAAATTAAAAGGATAAATGTCCTTGATGCTATAATAATTTTGATAGTTTTAGTAGCATGTATTGTTGGATACACTTATATAAACAAAAAAGAAATGACGATAGCACCTAAGAATACGGAAAAGATAACATATCAAATTAGAACAATGGATTCTTTACCAGCATCTTACGATATGATAGAAGAAAATACAGTAATATATGATAGTGTGAAAAATAACCCGATTGGAACTATCATTAAAAAAGAAATTTTACCTGCAGAAAAATATGAAGTTGATATGAATAAAGGTGTATATGTAAAATCCGATTTACCAGCTGAAAATTACGTAGATATATTGTTAACTATAGAAGCAGATGCTGTAGTTGGAGAACAAGATATATCTGTAGGAAGTTACGTAGTTAAGGTTGGAGAACAAGCTTATGTAAAAGGCAAAGGCTATGCTGGAATCGGTTTTGTTGTAAAGATTGAAAGATAGGTGATAAGATGATAAAAAATGGAAAGTTATTTGGAAAAATAAATCTTATAGATGCTGGTGTAATACTTCTTATTATGGTATTATTAGTTGCTGGTACTTTGAAATTTAAAACTTTTAATAAAAAAATTGAAGCAAGTGCAGCTGGTACAATAACGTATACTGTAATAATAAATAACGTTAGAGATTATACAGCAGGTGCATTTGTATCTGGAGATACAGTTTTTGATTCTGGTACAAATGTAAATATTGGAACAATAAGAAATGTTGAAGCAAAAACTGCTCTTATTGCAAAAAATCTTGCAGATGGAACAGTAAAAATGATAGAAAATCCATACAAAAAAGATGTGATTTTAACAATCGAAGTACCAGGTACAGCAAGTGATACAGGATATTTTGCAAATAGAAGTATAGAACTAAAAATAGGAAGTGAAAAAAATATAGAGACACGATATGCTACAACATTAGGAAAAATAGGATCTATAGAATATAACGAAGGAGTGTAATAATGAACATACTTTTAGTTACTATGGAAATGCAAGTTGGCGGTGCTGAAACACACGTATTTGAGCTAGCTAAAGAATTGAAAAAAAGAGGCAACAATGTGATAGTTATGTCGGCTGGTGGAAAATATGCAGATGAACTAGAAAAAGCAGGAATAAAACATATATATGCACCACTAAAAAATAAAAAACCACAAAATATTTTAAAATCATATAAGATAATTAAAGAAACAGTTATTAATAAAAAAATTGATGTGGTTCATGCACATGCGAGAATACCGGGATTCATTTCTGGCTTAGTATGCAAAAAACTTAAATTACCATTGGTTACTACAGTTCACGGTATATATAAAGTTACACCAATACTTAAGCTTCTTACAAATTGGGGAGAGAAAACATTAACCGTAAGTGAAGATATAAAATCACAAGTAATAAAGGACTATAAGCTAAATCCAGAAGATGTTAGTGTTACAGTTAACGGAATAAACACGGATGTCTTTTCAAATGGGAAAAGTGTAGTGTCAGAATTAAATGATGCTAAATTTAAAGTCGTTCACGTAAGTAGGTTAGATACTGATTCTTCAGATGTAGCAGCGAAACTTATAAATATTATAGACGAACTAAACAAAAGACTAAATAAAAATCTTGAGCTTATGATTGTTGGAACTGGTAATAAATTTGAAGATTTAAAAGAACTTTCTAAAGATAAAGATGATGTAAAAATGCTTGGACTAAGGACAGATGTCTCTGAAATATTAAAAGCCGGAAATCTTTTTGTTGGAGTGAGTAGAGCTGCATTAGAAGCTATGGCAACACAGTTACCAGTCATTTTAGCTGGAAATCCAAATTATCATCAAGGATATATTGGGATTTTTGATAAAAGTAAATTAGAAAATGCCATTAGTACAAATTTTTGTTGTAGAGACTGTGAAGAGGTAACAAATGAAAAGCTTATAAGAGACATTATAGAAATATATGATATGTCAAAAGAAGAAAAAGAAGAAATGGGAAAATACAACAGAAGCGTAGTTGAAGATATGTATTCTGTGGACAAGATGGTAAATGATTGTGAAAAAATGTATAAGGAGGTTCTAAAATAAGATGAGTCAGAAAAACTATTTATGGAGCGATAAAAAGAGAACATTGTTTGGATTGCCACTATCTTTTACACGTTATACTTTGACAAGTGAAAAATTACTTATAAAGATAGGATTCTTAAGCACTAGAGAAGAAGAGATAAAACTTTATAGAATTCTTGATTTTACAGTTAGAAAGACTTTATTTCAAAGAATTTTCGGAGTTGGTGATATAGAGCTACATACTGCAGATAGATCAACACCTGTTTTTGTAATGAAAGGCATTAAGAATGTCGAGAGTATAAAAGAACTTATATCGAAAAAAGTAGAAGAAGTTCGAGTGGATAGAAATGTTAGAGTTAGAGAAGAATTTCATAATGAATTAGATGATGTATAGTAAAGGTTTGCATAGGAACGTGAGAGCACAAATTTTGGCAAAAACTGTTGACAAAATGAGGCAATCGTGGTAGAATGAGCTAGCGAACCACGTAAAAGGTTCTTTTTTTAAGGAAAGAAGCAATGCGTGAAGAGAAAGAAAACCTACGGAGGTGTAGAAATATGAGAGATAAAATTACATTAGCATGTACAGAATGTAAGCAAAGAAATTATGATACAAAGAAAAACAAAAAGAATGATCCAGACAGAATTGAAATGACAAAATTCTGTAGATTTTGCAAAAAGCATACAGTACACAAAGAAACTAAATAATATAGAAAAGTAAAGGTGTGAAATATATGCAAGAAGATAAAAATGTAAAAAAGAGTGGCATGAGAAGTGAGCTAAAGAAAGTAATTTGGCCTACTGCTAAACAAACCACAAGAAGTACTTTTGTTACAATCGCATTTGTTTTAATCATTTCAGCAGCCCTTATAGTTTTAAACTTAGTTTTCGGTGAATTGAACAGATTGTGGATTGATTCTTTGCCAAGCAACAATACAACTATTAATAGTGGTGTTTCAGGAGAAACTAATAATACTGTTACTCCTACTTTGAGTGGTGAAACTCAAGGTACTACTACAAGTGGCGAGAATGTTTCAGGTGATTAATTTAGAATAAGAAGGAGGAATAGCATGCCTCAAGATAATAATAACAATGCAGAAGTTGCTAGATGGTATGTAGCACATACATATTCTGGCTATGAAAATAAAGTTAAAGACACTTTGGAAAGGGCAGTTGAAAATAGAGGAATGCAACATCTTGTTCAAGAAGTTGTTGTTCCAATGGAAGAGCAAATTGAAATAAAAGATGACAAGAAAAAGACTACTTTAAAAAAAGTTTTCCCTGGATATGTTCTAATTAAAATGATACTTACAGAAGAATCTTGGTACATAGTTAGAAATGTTAGAGGAGTAACAGGATTTGTTGGTGCTGGTGGTAAGCCAGTTCCTTTAACAGATGAAGAGATTCGTAGCATGGGATTTGAAAAGATGCCAGTTAATATTAACTACGAAGTTGGCGACACTGTACAAGTTGCTTCTGGTCCTTTAGAAGGCTTTGTTGGAGTTGTTGAAGAAATCAATATGGAAAAAGAGAAAGTAAGAGTTTTAGTATCTATGTTTGGAAGAGAAACTCCCGTAGAGCTAGAATTTTCACAAATACAGAAGATGTAAATAAAATGGGAGGTGTTTTAGATGGCAGAAAAGAAAGTTACTAATGTTATTAAATTGCAAATACCAGCTGGTAAAGCTACTCCAGCACCACCAGTTGGACCAGCACTTGGTTCTTCAGGTGTAAACATTATGCAATTCGTAAAAGAATTCAACGATAGAACAGCTAAAGAAGCTGGAATGACAATTCCAGTAGTTATAACTGTATATCAAGATAAATCTTTTACATTTGTAACAAAAGTACCACCAGTTGCAGATTTGTTATTGAAAGCTGCTAAAATCGAAAAAGGTTCAGCTAAACCTAATAGAGATAAAGTTGCTACAGTTACAAAAGCTACTGTTCAAGAGATTGCAAAACAAAAAATGCAAGATTTAAACGCAGCTAGCTTAGATGCAGCTATAAGTATGGTAAAAGGTACTGCTCGTTCAATGGGTATCGTTGTTAGCGAATAGTACAAATTAATTATGGGAGAAATATAGTTTCTATATTTCGTAAGTACCAAAGGAGGTTAAAAAATGAAAAGAGGAAAGAGATATCAAGAAAGCTTGAAGCTTATTGAAAAAGGTACATCTTATGATGCTAAAGAAGCATTTGGACTAATCGAAAAAATGCCAAAAGCAAAATTTGATGAGACAGTTGAAGCACATTTCAAATTGGGTGTTGATTCTAAACATGCAGATCAACAAGTTAGAGGTGTTATAGTATTACCTCATGGAACAGGTAAAACTCAAAGAGTTTTAGTATTTGCTAAAGGCGAAAAAGCTAAAGAAGCAGAAGCTGCTGGTGCTGATTTCGTTGGAGCAGAAGAATTAGTTCCAAGAATAGAAAAAGAAAACTGGTTTGATTATGATGTAATCGTTGCAACTCCAGATATGATGGGTATTATTGGTAGACTTGGTAAAGTTTTAGGACCAAAAGGTTTAATGCCAAACCCTAAATCAGGAACAGTTACTATGGATGTAGCTAAAGCAGTTGCAGAGATTAAATCAGGTAAGATTGAGTATAGATTAGATAAAAATAATATCATTCACTGCCCAATCGGAAAATTATCTTTTGGAGCTGAAAAGTTAGCAGACAACTACAATGCATTATACAATGCTATCGTTAAAGCTAAACCAGCTGCTGCAAAAGGTCAATACATTAGAAGTATTGCAGTTTCTAGCACAATGAGTCCAAGTGTTTCACTTAAAATATAGTTAAATAGCCAAAGACAGTAGGTCGTAGTTAAGATACGTAAAGTGTACCTGCCGAGGTAAAAGATAAATGTTCGGATTAAACTCTAACATATCTATTATTTCGGTAGATACGTTAGAGTTTGTTTTTGTTAATTTAAACTATTTAAAATTATAAGGAGGTGTAAATAAATGCCAAACGCAAAAGTTCTTGCTAAAAAACAAAGCGATGTAGAAGCTTTAAAAGAAAAATTCGCTGGCGCAAAGCTTGTTATTTTGGCTGATTACAGAGGAATTAATGTTGATGATGTTACAAAAATGAGAGCTGAACTTAGAAAAGACGAAAATACAGAATATTTAGTAGCTAAAAACTCAACATTAAGATTTGCAGTAAAAGGCACAGAGTACGAAGGTATTTCTGAAAAACTTGAAGGACCAACAGCAGTAGTATTTAGCACAGAAGATTATGTTGGACCAGCAAAAATCTTATATGATTATGCTAAAGATTCTGAGTTTTATAAAATAAAAGGCGGAATCATGGATGGAAAAGTAATTGATAGTGAAGAAATTATCAAACTTGCAAAATTACCATCAAAAGAAATGCTACTTACACAAGTTGCTACAGCATTGCTTGCTAATATCAGAAACGTTGCTGTTGTACTTGATCAAGTTAGAGAGCAAAAAGAAGGAGCAAATGCTTAGTTTTATAAGTTGCTTATTTCTTAGAAATTGTCAGTTCTAACAAATAGGATTAGACATTGATATCGCAAAAGAGCGATAAAAATATAAGGTATCATGCACTTTAGTCATGAAATTAATTTAAAAGGAGAAATTTAAAATGGAAAAAATCGAAAACATTATAGCTGAAATCGAAAAACTTACAGTTTTAGAATTAGCTGATTTAGTTAAAGCTATCGAAGAAAAATTTGGAGTATCTGCAGCTGCAGCAGCAGTTGTAGCAGCACCAGTTGCAGGAGCAGCAGCTGCTGAAGAAAAAACAGAATTTAACGTAGTATTAAAAGAGGCTGGAGCAAACAAAATTGCTGTTATCAAAGTAGTTAGAGATGCTACAGGATTAGGATTAAAAGAAGCTAAAGATTTAGTTGATGGAGCTCCTAAGACAGTTAAAGAAAATGCTTCTAAAGAAGATGCTGAAAAATTAAAAGCAGCTTTAACAGAAGCTGGAGCAACAGTTGAACTTCAATAGTTTATAATTGCTTATAAAAATAGGATTTGAATCTTTTGATTTGAATCCTATTTTTTGTTATTATAAAAGATTTAAAATTATATAAAAAGCGATTATTAATTGATAGATTACACATTAAACCAAGCTGATGCTTGTAATTTTTTTCAAAATAAACTGTCGAAAAATGTTGTAATGGCATTTTTTATATGCTAGACTAATTGTAGTGGTAAAAATATAAAGGGGGTTTTCTTATGAGCTCAAGAGCAGAATTAAAGCAAAAAGCAAAAAATTTGTTAGATGGTAAAAAAGGAAAAGGAGCATTAATGACTTTTTTATATTATTTAATGCCATTTCTATTTGCATTTATACCATTTGTTGGTCCTGTTGTAAACATTATCTGCATGCCTGTATTAACGTATGGATTATTAAAAGCATTGATTGATTTAAAAAATGGTGAAGAAGTAGGTGCTTTTGATTTCTTTACAAAGGGATTTAAAGATTTTGGTAAGGTTTGGGGTGTTTCAATATGTACAGCACTTAAAATGTGGGGACCTTTACTTTTAGGAATAGTAGGGTATATTTTAATGACTATAGGTGTATTTTCATCTATGGCTTCATCACAAATTGAATCTTCTTCGTCTATATGTTTAATAATAGGTTGGGTAGCAGCTATGGTATCAGGTATTTGGGCTATCCCAATTACATGGAAGTATATGTATTCGATGAATGAATTAGCATATGATTCTTCAAGAAAATCAATGGATATTGTTAATACATCTGGTAGTTACCTTATTGGAAACAGATGGAAAGCATTTGTATTAGATCTTTCTTTTATAGGTTGGTTTTTCCTTGTTGGAATCACTTTGGGTTTAATATTACTTTGGCTTATGCCATATATGCTTGTTACAAAAATTCTTTTCTACGAAGAGCTTTCAGGTAGAAATGAAGAGCCTTTAGTAGAGCCAGAAACAATTAAAACAGAAGAATAAAAAATATAACTATAGAAAATACACCTTAAAGTATTAGATATAATTCTAACATTTAAGGTGTATTTTTATAACCTAAAATCTTTCTTTTTATTGACTAAAATGTCTCAAAACGGTACAATAAAATTAGAGTTTAAAGGTGATTAGGGGGAATTGCTTTGGATATTTCGTTCGTACCAACTGGAGAATATGATAGAGCCATGAGACCATCTGAAAGTGTAATAGTTTATGAAGGTTCGCGATTTGTTAGGTTTTTTAAAGATAAATATGCTGCTATAAAATATGGAACTAAATCAAATCCTAGAATAAAAGGAAATTGTATAAGTTATATGGACCACATGGGATGCCTTATAACAGAAGAAGTAACAGCAAAAGAATTAGATACAACCGATGTTTTAGAAACAATTGTAAAGAAAATAAGTGTGCCAACTAGATGGGAAGTTATTGCGTCTGTTGAAGTAACTATAAAAAGAAAAAATGCAAGTGGAGAGCTAATAGAACACACTCGTATGTACTATCCTAGCGAAGAAGATTACAACAATAAAGAAAAAGAACCAAAAATGACAGAGATAATATTCTTTGAAGGTAATAAGTCATATTTAAGAAAAACAATTGAAAGATATTTGTCAGAAGAAGAAATTAATAAACGTTTCAATATGGGTGGAATAACATTAAGTCCTTTTGCACCAGATAAGATAAAAAAAGAAATGCTTGAAACAAAGACAATATATACAATAGATAAGCAAAGAAGAGACTATGAACTTCCGGAAGAATTAAAAAGTTTTGGAAACTATATAGAAACAAAAGAAAAAGAAATCAGATACATCAAAGATGAAAAAATAAAACCAGAATTTACAGAGTTTAGTGAATATTATGGACCTACAGAAATAGAGAGAGATGTAATTTTATTTAAAAACGATGAGCCAAAGGCTAGAATCGAACAAAACGATGAGATTACATTCAAAAGCAATAGGACACATAAAATAAAATCTAAAATATTAAACTACCCAGATAGAACAGGAAGCTATGGCGGTGAGGGAAGAGGTACTTATGCAACGTTTGATAACAAAGTGCTTTATGCCACAGGTAGCCAAGCTATCAATGTCAAGAAAACCAAAGATGGAAAAGTAGGATATTCAATTGGACATATAGCGATGGAAGATGCAGATGCTTTAGTAGAAATAAAAGGACAAGACATAAATATAGACATAAATAACACAATTAAAAAACCAGAAGAATTTGCAACATCTATCCTAAAAACATTTAAATCAGACTGGAACATAAAACCTACATCAAAAGCAATGTACACTATAAAAAATACAGAAATCACAGGTCAGTTAAATTGCAATGAAATCGTTTCGAATAATACACGTTCTAAGAGTAAATAAAAATAAAATTATTTTTTTCAGTCGGACTTAATAACCTATGAAAAAGTAGAACAGTAAAAAATAGAGAACAGCGAAAATTTGGACGGAGAAAAATTCTTACTTTCGAGAATTTTCCTTCGTCTCTTTTAATAAAATGCGTTCAGACTTTAATATGATAATAGGAGGGGGGATGATAATACTTTTAGGAGCGATTTTTTGTCAAGGTGGAGATGAGGTTAGTCATACTACCTTGACAAAACCTAGCGGATAAAAGTTTTATCATCCCCCCTCCTATTATCATATTAAAGTCTGAACGCATTTTATTAAACCATATTTCAAAAACACCGTTTTTTCTTGCATTTCCCTAAGGAAAATGATAAAATTTTCTGTATGTAAGGAGTGGTATTTGTGGAAGAATTGACACCTATGATGAAGCAATATATGGAAGTAAAAAATCAATATAAAGACTGTTTATTATTATATAGATTAGGAGATTTTTACGAGTTATTTTTTGATGATGCAATAACAGCATCACGTGAACTTGAAATAACCTTAACAGGAAAAGATTGTGGCTTAAAAGAAAGAGCACCAATGTGCGGTGTTCCTTATCACGCAGTTCAAAACTACGTTGCAAAGCTAATAGAAAAGGGATATAAAGTTGCAATAGGTGAGCAACTAGAAGATCCAGCGCTTGCTAAAGGAATAGTAAAAAGAGATGTTATAAGAGTTATAACACCAGGTACAGTTATAGAATCAAACATTTTAGATGAAAAGAAAAATAATTATCTAGCTAGTATTTTTAGAAGTGGAGCTAATTTTGGAATTGCTTACTCAGACGTTTCAACAGGCGAGTTTTATACAACAGAATTTGCAGACAAAAATAATTTTCCAAAAGTTTTAAATGAACTTGGCAGATTTGAACCAGCAGAAATAGTTGTAAACTCAGAAATGTTTAATGATAAATTTGAAGTCGATAGTATTTCAAAAAAATTTAAAACATACATAACTAATCGAGATGAAGAAGATGAAGTACCAGAGCTTGAAGGAATGGCAAAATTAGCTAAAATACCTTATGCAGAAAATGCGACTAGATTACTTTTTAATTATATAAAAGAAACTCAAAAAATAGAGTTAAAGCATATAAACAAAATTAACGTTTATAATGCTTCAAACTACATGACTTTAGACAACATAGCTAGAAAAAATTTAGAACTTACAGAAACACTTAGAGATAAAAATAAAAAAGGAAGCTTACTTTGGGTATTAGATAAAACTTCTACTTCAATGGGTGGAAGAAACTTAAGACGTTGGATAGAAAAGCCTTTGATGGATATTGGAGATATTCGTAAACGTTTGCAAGCTGTAAAAGAATTAAAAGAAGACGTTATATTAAGAAGTGACATATCAGAAACATTAAAAAAAGTTTATGATATAGAAAGACTAACTGGTAAGATAGCTTATGGAAGTGTAAATGCGAGAGATATGATTTCTTTAAAAACATCACTTATGCAATTACCTGCGTTAAAAGAGTTAATGAAAGATAGATCATCGGATTTATTAAAAGAACTTTATGACGAATTAGATGTTTTAGAAGATGTAGCAAAACTTATTGAAGATGCTATAGTAGATGATCCACCTGTTTCTGTTAAAGAGGGAGGAATAATTAAATCTACTTACGATGAAGAAGTTAATAAACTTCGCACGGCTTCGACTGAAGGTAAGAATTGGGTTATTGCTATAGAGAGTAAAGAAAGAGAAGCCACGGGAATTAAGAATTTAAAAGTTGGATATAACAAAGTATTTGGATATTATTTAGAAGTTTCTAAATCTTTTGTGAATATGGTGCCAGATAGATTTATTAGAAAACAAACTTTGAGTACAGGAGAGCGTTATATAACGGACGAGCTTAAAGAAATAGAAAGTACAATACTTGGTGCTCAAGATAAAGTTGTTAATTTAGAATACGAGATTTTTACAAAGATAAGAGAGAAAATTGCTACACAAATAGAACGTTTGCAAATGAGTAGTAATGCTGTTGCTACTATTGATACACTTTGTTCTTTTGCAGAAGTTGCAGATTTGAATTCATATGTTATGCCGGAAGTAGATGAATCAAATGATATTATAATAAAAGATGGCAGACATCCTGTAGTAGAAAGATTGATTGATTCTGGAAGTTTTGTTCCTAATGATACTTTTTTAAATACTACTGAAGATAGAATAAATATCATTACGGGACCTAATATGGCTGGTAAGTCTACATACATGAGACAAGTAGCACAAATTGTTTTGATGGCTCAAATAGGCAGTTTCGTTCCTGCTAGTAGTGCGAAGATTGGTATTGTGGATAGAATATTTACTAGAGTTGGTGCTTCGGATGATTTATCTACAGGTCAATCAACATTTATGGTTGAGATGAACGAAGTTGCAAATATAGTTTTAAATGCAACTCCAAGAAGTTTATTAATTTTAGATGAAATAGGAAGAGGTACTTCAACTTTTGATGGACTATCTATTGCTTGGGCTGTTGTAGAATATATTTCTAAAACAGAAAAAATAGGTGCAAGAACTTTGTTTGCGACACATTATCATGAACTAACAGAACTTGAAGATAAGTTAGACGGAGTGAAAAATTATTGTATAGCTGTTAAGGAAAAAGGTGAAGATGTAATTTTCCTTCGTAAGATTATACGTGGCGGAGCAGACGAAAGCTACGGTATATACGTGGCAAAACTTGCTGGAATTCCAAATGTAATAATCAAAAGAGCAAATGAAATTTTAAATGGATTAAAAGAAGGAAGTTACGCAATTTCACAAGTTAGAGAAAATAAAAATATAAAAAATGTTTCTCAAGTAGATTTTTATAATTACAAACTTGGCGAAATAGAAAACGAACTTCAAAAGATAGATGTTAATGAATTGACACCTATTGATGCTTTAAATATTTTAGTAAAAATGAAAAGTAAATTGTAATTAAAGGAGGAGAATTTTATGGGTAGCATTGTTTTATTAGACGATTTAACGATTAATCAGATTGCAGCAGGCGAAGTTATAGAAAGACCGGCAAATGTAGTAAAAGAACTTGTTGAGAATTCTATTGATGCTGGCGCAACGTCTATAAATGTTGAAATAGAAAATGGTGGAATATCGCTTATAAGAATAACAGACAATGGCAAAGGTATAGCAGCAGATGATGTAGAGATAGCTTTTGAACGACATGCTACGAGTAAAATTCGAAGTGCCAAAGATCTTATAAAAGTTTCTACTATGGGGTTTAGAGGTGAGGCTTTAGCAAGTATAGCAGCTATTGCAAAAGTAGAACTTGTTACAAAAACAAAAGATGCAGAGATGGGAACGAGAATTATTGTAGAGGGAGGAGACATAGTTTTAAAAGAGGAGTGTGGAGCTCCAAACGGTACGACAATAACAGTTAGAGAATTGTTTTTTAACACTCCTGTTAGATATAAATTTTTAAAGAAAGATTTTACTGAAGGAGGATATATTGAAACAGCTCTTGAAAGAATCTCACTTATAAATCCAGGAATATCTTTTAGACTAATTAGTAACAAAAAACAAATTTTGCAGACAAGTGGAAACGGGGATATGAAAACTGTTGTGTTTAATATTTTTGGAAAAGATGTTTCGCAAAATATTGTTGATTTAAATTTTGAATATGAGGGAATAGAGGTTACTGGTGTTGCTGGAAAACCAGAGATAGCAAGGTCAAACAGAAGTAATCAACTTTTCTATGTTAATGGTAGATTTATAAAAGATAAAACTTTATCTGCCGCAACAGAAGAGGCATATAGAACTTTGGTGCCACAAGGTAAGTTTTGCTTTTGCATAGTAAATGTAAATATGAATCCAGAAATGGTAGATGTCAATGTTCATCCTGCTAAGCTAGAAGTTAGATTTACTGACGAGGGAAAAGTTTTTAAAGCTGTTTATCATGCAGTTAGAAATGCACTTTTAGGAAATGATTTGATAAAAGACGAATCTGCAGACGAAAAACCAATCGTTAGAGAAAACGCAGTAACTAATGAGACACCAGTGAAGAAAGGCTTGTTTGAAATCTTTAGAGGCGGTAAGTCAAATGAGAAAAAAGAAGAAAATACTAATCTAAGAACTATGGATATAGAAGTAACAAAGAAAGAAAATGATGATACTTTTATTTCAAAGATGATGACTAAAGGTAGACAAGAAAATACGGATGCAAGTGAAGAACATTTAGATGACAAAGATACGGTTAGTGAACTAACTGTTAGGGAACAAACTAACAATTATAATGTTAACGATGAAGAAAATGAAATAGTTACAAATAATAAAGTTAAAGATATAGTAGATGCATATAACGAAAAAGAATCATCTGAGCAAAAGCAAGTGCCAATGTTTTACGAACAAGACTTTATAGAAAAAGTAGAGTTGCCAGAATATCAAATTTTAGGAGTGGCATTTAATACATACATACTTTTGCAATTAGATGATGACATATATATTTTGGATCAACATGCTGCACATGAAAGGGTTTTGTATGAAAAAGTAAAACAAAATTTTTATAAAGATGGTGGCAAAGAGGTTCAAATGTTACTTCTGCCAGATGTAATAGATTTACCAAAAAAAGATATGAGACTAGTTCATGATAATCTGAAATTGTTTGAACAATCTGGATTTGATATAGAAGAATTTGGTGAGAATACGATAAAGATTAATGGTGTTCCAGTAATTTGTTATGAGATGGATACAAAGGATTTATTTTTAGATATTATAGATGGACTTGATATAACAAATAGAACAAATAAACAAGATATAGAAGAAAAATTTATTTCTACTGTTGCTTGCAAGGCTGCAGTTAAAGCAAACATGTACTTAGATGAGAGAGAAATAAGAGGACTTCTAGATGAATTACTTCTTTTAGAAAATCCTTTTACATGTCCTCACGGAAGACCAACAGCAATAAGAATTACAAAAACAGAAATAGAGAAAAAATTTGGGAGAAGATAATTATGAAACCAAAAGTAGTGGTTATAGTAGGACCTACAGCATCTGGAAAAACAGCTGTGTCTATTGAACTTGCTAAAAAAATAAATGGAGAAATAATCTCGGCAGATTCTATGCAAATATATAAATATATGGATATTGGTACAGCAAAGCCAACTTTAGACGAAATGCAAGGCATTAAGCATTATATGTTAGATGTGGTTATGCCGGATGAAACTTTTAATGTTGCAAAATATAAAAGTATGGCTGAAAGTGCGATAGAGGAAATATTGAAAAAAGGTAAAGTGCCTATCATAGTTGGAGGAACTGGACTATATATAAATACTTTAGTAGATGGTATTGAATTTGCAGATGTTCCTTGCGATGAAGAATACAGAAACGAATTGATTGAAAAGGGCTATCGTGAAGGAGCTATGTCTATTTATAAAGAACTTGAAAAAGTTGATAGTGAGTCAGCAAAAAAAATTGATCCGAATAATATTAGAAGAGTAGCAAGAGCACTTGAAATATATAAAGTTACAGGGAAAACAAAAACCCAGCTAGACATTGAATCGAGAAAAGAAGTAAAATATGACTATAGACTTTTTGGTATGGAATGGGATCGTGAAACTTTATATAATAGAATTGATTTAAGAGTAGATAAAATGATTGAGGCAGGTCTTATTGATGAAGTAAGAAATGTAACAGAAAAGTTTAAGATATCTAATACAGCTGTTCAAGGTTTAGGATATAAGGAAGTTATAGAATTTTTAAATGGTAATATTTCTTATGAAGAAATGATTGAAAAATTAAAATTGGAAACTAGACATTATGCAAAAAGACAACTTACTTGGTTTAGAAGAGATAAAAGAATTAAATGGATTAAGCCAGATGAAAATGCGACTTGTGTAATTATTAATGAATTACAGGTTTAAAAGGAGTATGTAAATGCAAAAGAAAAAGGGAAGTAATTTGATATTTGTTTTGCTATCAATTATCATAATTGTGCTTATATTTCTTGCCGTGAATATAGTGCGCCTTTTTAATAAACCAATAGAAACGACACTTGTAAAAAATGGCGAACTTATAAAATATGAAGAAGTTACAGGATATATTATAAGAGATGAAACAGTTATAGATTTGAGTAATTATGATGGTGTTATGCAGGTAGTTATAGAAGATTTAAATAAGGTTAGAGCGGGTGGTGTTATAGCAAATTTCGTTTCAAGTTCTGAAAAAGATTTGATGAAAAAGATAGAGGAACTTGATAAAAAAATAGAAGAAGCTATGGAGACACAGCAAACGATATATCCTAGTGATGTGAAGGCTTTGGATGCGAGTATCCAAGTAGAATTGTATGAGAATATAAAAAATAATAATGATATTAATTCTATAAAAGAAAATAAATCAAAGGTAAATACAAGCATAAAAAAGAAGGCACAAATCGTTGGAGAGTTAAGTCCTGTTGGTTCGAAACTTAAAGAATTAATTAACGAAAGAAATGATTATGAGAAGCAAATAAATAATGGTAAGAAGGAATTAATATCACCTAGGTCTGGAATTGTCTCATATAGAGTTGATGGATATGAAAATAATTTTACTAAAGACAATATCTCTAAGATGACGTGGGGGGATTTGTCTAGCTATAGACTTAATAGCAATCAAATGGTTCCAGTAAGCAATAAAAATGTTAAGGTGGTAAATAATTTTGAGTCATACATAGCTATTTTTATGAATTCACCTGAAAGTAAAAATGCTAATCTAAATGATAAACTATACTTGAGGTTTCAAAACACAGGAGAGAATCTTATTCCTGCAAGCATAGAGTATATTTCAGAAGAAGCAGGTGGCAGACTGATTGTTTTAAAAATTCAAGAAAATAACGAAGAGCTTACTAAATATAGAAAGATAAATCTTGATGTGGTTTGGTGGAGTTATACTGGATTTAAATTGCATAAAAGTGTTATTTCTCAAAAAGAGGTTACAAATGTAGCAGGACAATATATTACTACACTTAGCAGTGTTACTATTCCGAAGGCTGGTTATAACGAGACAGCTTATGTTAAAATCGTAAAAGAGTTTGGTGACTATGTTATTGTAGACAATTATACTGATAAAGAATACCTAGATATGGGATTTACAGAGGAAGATATTAAAAATTTTGTCACAATAAAAATGTACACTGAGGTCTTAGTAAACGAATAATGACGATATTTGTCGATATGTTACAGATATGTTACAAAAACATTAAATTAACATTACAATATAGCATTTTGGTTGAAATATTTTTGGGTTTTGGTATAAAATGGTTCTGTACAAAAGATAAACTAGAATGTTTTAGGAGGGTATTTCAATGGGAAATAAATTTATGAATAAAGTATGGGGGATGTTAGGTGTAGAAAGTGATGATGATTACTACGACGATTACGATTCTACTGCTAACAATAATATAGATGACAAAGGTACAAGCCTAACGACAACAAACAACAACAAGAAAAACAAAGTTGTTGGTATGCCAGGAATGCAACAAGTAAAGGTCATTATCTCACAACCTAGTACTTTTGAACAATCTGAAGAAATTTGTGAACATTTGAAAGAGAAAAAGTCAATAATTGTTAATTTAGAATATGTTAATAAGGACGTTGCAAGAAGAATAGTGGATTTCATTAGTGGAGCCGTTTATGGATTAGATGGTAACATTCAAAAGATATCAAATTCTATTTTCCTAGTAGCACCATTTAACTATGAAATTACAAATGAGGTAATGAAAGAAGATATTAAAAACAAATTATCTGTATCTTGGATAAAGTAGTAGATAATATTTTTAAGGAGGAGGTAGCATGTTAACTCCATTAGACATTGAGAACAAAACTTTTAATAAACAAATAATGAGTGGATATAATGTAGACGAAGTACAAAACTTTATGAATGAACTACTTAGGGACTATGAGAAATTATATAAAGAGAATATCGAATATAAGGATAAAATTGACATGCTAAATCAAGGAATTCAGCATTATAAGTCAATCGAAGATACTTTGCAAAATGCACTTGTTGTCGCTCAAGGAACAGCAGAGAGTGTTAAGCAAAATGCAAAAGCAGAGGCTGATAATATAATAAAAGAAGCTGAATTAAATGCTTTAAAATCAGTTGATGATATTAATAAGCAAGTTGTAGAAAAAAGGCTTCAATTAGATGAGACTAAAAAACAATTTGATGTGTATAAAGCCAAGATGGAAGCACTTTTGATTTCACAACTTGAGATATTAAAAGAAGTTAATAGAAATGAAAATAAAGAATAGACGTCCAAAAGGGCGTTTATTTTTATGGTGAATTTTAAGTTAAAAATATTGACATGATATGTTATATGAAATAAACTCAAAATGTAATTTTTTTAAGAGGAGAGTGTGTGATGAGTAAAATAACATTAACAGCCAAAGAGCAAAAAAGAAAAAAATATCCATTAAAGTGTGCTGTTTTTCTATAATTCAACATTCAATTGATTTATTGCTTCTTTCATTGTGAATCGTCTTCATTTTTCAAACTTAGGTCTCTGAACTCTTTAGGGGTATTTCCGGTTATTTTTTTAAACACACTGCTAAAGTAGCAATTATCATCATAACCGACAACTTCGGCTATTTTTGAAATTGGCAGTTCCGAATTTCTCAATATTTCACAAGCTTTTTCAATTCGAATGCAATTGATGTAGCTTTTAAAGTTCATTCCGATTGTCTTATGAAATTTTTTAGTAAAATTTGATTCGCTCATGAGACAAAGATCTGCACATTCTTTTAGTTGTATTTTTTTATTATAATTGTGAATAATATATTCTGTTGCTTCCTGGATTTGAAGGTCTCCTAATCTTATTGCCGATTTATCTATATTGCATTTTCGCGGATTAGAAAGTTCTATAAGTATTCTTTCTACATAATTCCTAACAGAACTCATACAAAATATATCATATGCTTCCGTTTCTGCTTTAATTTTTTCAATTATCTCTATAAGTTCAGCAAAACCGTCTTTAAAAAACAAAACATCACCGTTCAGGCACAAACTT
>ERZ825670.645-NODE-645-length-44732-cov-5.631220_pt1 | contig 44732 bp, 36 predicted proteins | sample MGYA00519929_ERZ825670 | MGnify/ENA primary metagenome ERZ825670 (study PRJEB31778, sample SAMEA3449207) | human gut metagenome | biome: human gut; feature: human-associated habitat; material: faeces | place: United Kingdom | collected 2010/2012 ...
TCCGCCGCCTTGGCAGGCCACGCCTTGCGTTTTTGATCAGCGCGGGCAACATTGATTCCATGGTGAACCATTATACCTCTGCAAAAAAACGCCGTTCGAGCGATGCTTATACGCCCGGCGGCGAGGCGGGGAAGCGCCCGGACCGTGCGACGATCGTTTATGCCAACCGCGCACGGGAAGCGTACCGCGGCGTGCCTGTCATCATTGGCGGCATTGAAGCGAGCCTCCGGCGTTTTGCCCACTATGATTATTGGGATGATAAGGTGCGCCGCAGCATCCTTTCGGATTCCGGTGCGGATCTCCTCATTTACGGCATGGGAGAACGGCAGATCGTCGAAATTGCGGATGCGCTTGCAGGCGGCCTTCCGGCGGAACAGATCACCTATGTAAACGGCACCTGCTACATGACGCATTCTCTTGAGCGGGTGTATGAATATGAAACGATCGAAAGCTATGAAGCGGTAGCGCGGGATAAGAAGGCATATGCCGCCGCATTTATGGTGCAATACCGCGAACAGGATGCAATCCGTGGGAAACGGCTTGTACAGCCGCACGGGGATGCGTTCCTTGTTGTGAACCCGCCCGCAGCGCCGCTTACGACCGAAGAACTTGATGCGGTATACGAGCTGCCCTATACGCGGGAACCGCATCCAGCTTACCAAAAGGAAATCCCTGCTCTTTTTGAAGTGAAATTTTCGCTCACCTCCTGCCGCGGATGCTTCGGCGCCTGCTCCTTCTGTGCGCTTACGTTTCATCAGGGCCGGGTGATCTCCGCACGCAGCCACGCTTCGCTTTTGAAGGAGGCGGCGCTTCTTGCGCAGCAGGAAGATTTTAAGGGCAACATTCACGATGTTGGCGGCCCAACGGCAAACTTCCGCCAGCCCGCCTGCAAAAAACAGCTGAAAAGCGGCGTATGTGCGGACCGGCAATGCCTGGGGTTTGAACACTGCAAAAACCTGGAGGTCGATCACAGGGACTATATCGCGCTGTTGGAAAAACTTTCCGCCGTGCCGGGCGTAAAGCGCGTGTTTGTGCGCTCGGGCATCCGGTATGATTATGTAATGTACGACAAGAGCGATGCGTTCCTGCGAACGCTTATCAAAAACCATGTTTCCGGCCAGCTTAAGGTGGCTCCGGAACATGTATCGGATCAGGTGCTCCGCCTGATGGGGAAGCCCGCCTCTGCGCTGTATGACCGCTTTGTTGCAAAATACATGCAGCTCAACCGGAACATGGGCAAGGAACAGTATATCGTGCCGTATTTCATGTCCTCTCATCCGGGCAGCGACCTTTCCGCGGCTGTGGAGCTTGCGGAATATTTAAAGCATACCGGACAGCGTCCGGAACAGGTGCAGGATTTTTACCCGACGCCTGGCACGCTTTCCACCTGCATGTACTATACGGGGTTCGACCCGCGCACAGGCGAACGCGTGTATGTCCCGAAAAGCGCGTCTGAAAAGGCCATGCAGCGCGCCCTGATGCAGTATTTTATGCCGCAGTACCGGGATCTTGCGCGTACAGCGCTCCAAAAAGCGGGGCGGGAGGATCTCATCGGCTTCGGCAAGCATGCCCTTGTGCCGCCGCGCATGGGAAAGCAGGCGGCGGATACGCCACAAGAATGCAGGAAGAGAAACGAAAACTTGCATGGTAAGCACCGGAACACCCAGCGAACCCCGCGCGAAGGCACGCATAAGCGCCGCTGAACAGCCGCACATGAAAACGACAAAATTAAAAATGCATTCTTCATTTCCAGCTTTCTTTTCACGATTCCTTATGATAAAATTAAAAAAGGTATATTGTCGGTTTTATGACGATATACCTCCGGTCTACTTATTTTCAAGGAGGGTAAAAACACATGGCCAACGGACAGGGCGCTCGGAAGGAACTTTACGAGCAGCTGGACAAAGTCATCCTGCAATGGAAGGATGAGCCTGGCGGGCTTCTTCCGATCATGCAGAACGCACAGGAGATTCTTGGCTGCGTTGACGAGGAAGTGCAGCATTATATCTCCGAAAAGGTCGGCGTTCCCGTATCCACGATTTACGGCGTTGCGACGTTTTACTCCCAGTTTACGCTGCAGCCGAAAGGGAAGTATGCGATTGGCCTCTGCCTGGGCACAGCCTGCTATGTCAGGGGATCCCAGCTTGTAATGGATGAGCTGGTGAAGCAGCTTGGCATTGAATCGGGCAATACCACCGCAGACGGATTGTTCACTTTGGATGCGACCCGCTGCATCGGCTGCTGTGGCCTCGCCCCTGCAATGATGATCAATGACGATGTATACGGCAAAGTAACGCCGGCGGAGATCCCTGGCATTTTGGATAAATATCGCCAAATTGGCTGAAAAACGAGGAGCACCGCGTGAAAGTTTCCCAAATTGCGCAGATCCTGCGGGCTGAGGTTCGTTGCGGGGAAGAAAACCTTGACCTGGACATCTCATATGCCGTTGCAAGCGACATGATGAGCGATGTGTTGGTATGCAACGATGCGGACCGCCTTCTGATTACCGGGCTTTGTACGGTACATACCGTGCTTACGGCTCAGATTTTGGATTTGCGCGCCGTCGTATTCGTGCGAAGCAAGCGCCCCACCCCGGAGATGATCGAGGTGGCGCAGCAGAACGGCATTGCCATCCTGTGCACGGATATGAGCATGTACAACGCCTGTGGTGAGCTCTATAAGCACGGCATGAAAGGACGCGCGCGCCCGGATGGAACGGACTGAGAAGGAAACCACCTATCAGGAAACACGCAGAGTGCAGAAGGGGGATTTTGCCGCGGCAGGCCAGATTTCCGCTTCTTACAAAAACATGCTCAAGCGGCTGGGGGTGGACTCCAAGGTTGTGCGCCGGTTGGCCATCGCTTCCTATGAAGCGGAAATCAACCTTGCGATTCACACGTTCGGTGGGAGCATGACCATCATCGTTTATCCGGATCATATCTTTCTCGTCGTGGAGGACACAGGCCCGGGCATCGCGGATATCGCGCTTGCGATGCAGGAAGGCTACTCCACAGCTCCCGAGGAAGTGCGCATGCTGGGCTTTGGCGCGGGCATGGGGCTTCCGAACATGAAACGCTGCTCGGACACCTTTGAAATCACATCTGAACTGGGTTCGGGCACAACAATCCGTATGGGTTTCAACTTATTGAACTGACGCAACTAAGAACTGTAACTATAACGCAACTAAGAACTATAACGAAACTTGAATTAATAACGCAACCTCGACAATCATTCCCTGAACTGCCCGCGGCGGGCGGCCGTATACGCGCTTGGAGGATGTGCATGGAGAAAAAACAGATCTACCATAGCGTAAAGCTGGAAAAAGACAGATGCGTGGGCTGCACCACATGCCTCAAGCGGTGCCCTATGGAATGCATCCGCGTGCGTAACGGCAAGGCGAGCATCCTATATGAGCTGTGCATCGATTGCGGCGTATGCGTGCGCATCTGTCCGCACAATGCAAAGGTTGCGCAGACGGATCCGATCAACGCGATCTTCCGCTACAAGCACCGCATCGCACTTCCGGCGCCGACGCTTTACGGGCAATTCCGCAACATCGCAAGTGTGGACCACGTGCTCAACGCCTTGCTTGCGTTGGGCTTCAGCGATGTATTCGAGGTGGCGCGCGCAGCGGACATCGTTTCTGCAACCATGCGCGAGATGCTTAAAACGACCGATGCCCGGCCGCTGATTTCCTCGGCATGCCCGGCTGTTGTAGCGCTCATTCAGGCACGCTTCCCGGAACTGCTGCCAAACGTGGCGAATGTGCTTTCGCCCAAAGAGGTTGCAGGGAAGATGGCCAAGGAAGAGTATTCCAAGACGCATGGTGTTCCAATGGATGAGATCGGCGCATTTTTCATTACGCCCTGCCCCGCAAAAATGGCAAGCATCCATTCCGGGCAGAGCAGCTATGTGGATGGCGCAATCGCAATCCAGGATATTTATGGCCTGCTTTCCTCCCAGCTGAGGCAGCCGGTGCCGGAGACGCTGAAAAAGAAGCGCCACGCAAGCTGGCAGGGGGTGAACTGGGCCACATACGGCGGCGAATGTGCGGCGCTGCACAAAAGCAACACCCTGTCTGTGGACGGAATCCACAACGTAATTTATGTTCTCGAGGAAATCGAAAACGGCAAGCTGGACGATCTAGAATTCTTTGAAGGCTCCGCCTGTGAGGGCGGGTGCGTCGGCGGACCATTGGTGTTTGAAAACGCATTTGTGGCGCAGAACACGATGCGCAAGCTTGTGGAACGGATGCAGGAGGAAGATGGAGAGATCCAAACCGCCCTTCCTGAGCCACGGGACGATATTTTCACTGCAAAGCCCCGCGTCCCGCGCGATACGCTGAAGCTTTCCGACAACATTGCAGAGGCCATCAGCATGATGGAACGCATTGATGAGCTTACAAAGACCTTTAAGGGGCTTGATTGCGGCTCCTGCGGCAGCCCCACTTGCAGAACGCTTGCGGAGGACATCGTGCTTGGCTATGCCAAAGAAGTGGATTGCGTGTTTAAGCTGAAAGAAAAGGTGGAACAGCTTGCACGCCAGATGGCGGATCTTACCAATCTTTAACGTGCGGAAGCAGAGGAGGTGACAGCATGAACGTTGCGCAATTGATGGGATCGTTGGAACTGGATCTGTTAACCCCGGAAACCGACCTTACACGCGAGGTAACCGGCGGTTGCGTATGCGACCTGCTCAGCTTTGTGATGGCGCGCGGGGAAGCCGGCATGGCATGGATCACGGTGCAGACACACCTCAATGTGATTGCGGTTGCGAGCCTGCATGAATTTTCGTGCGTGATCGTGGCAGAGGGCTGTGCGGTTGAGCCGGAAACGCTTGCAAAAGCGGCTGAAGAGGGGATTCCTGTGCTGCGCAGCGCCCTGTCGGAATACATCCTGAGCGGCAGGCTGTATGCCTTGGGCGTGCGCTGAAGATGCGCTGCACGGTGGATCTGCACATCCATTCCTGCCTTTCCCCCTGTGCGGACGATGATATGACCCCATGGAACATCGTGGGCATGGCGAAGCTCAAGGGCCTTGAGGCCGTTGCGGTGTGCGACCATAACGCGGTGCGAAACCTCCCTGGGGCATGCAAGGCGGGCCGGGAATACGGCGTATGCGTGCTGCCGGGCATGGAGGCCACAAGCCGGGAAGATGTGCATCTGCTCTGTTACTTTCCGACGCTTGATGCGGCGTTTGCAATGGGGGGCCTGATCGAAAAAAGCCAGGTGCGCATCCGGAATAAACCGGACCTGTTTGGCAGGCAGATCCTTGTCGATGCGGACGATGTGCCTTTGGGGGAAGAGGAACGGCTCCTGCTTGCCGCAAGCGCTATGTCCATTTCGGAAATTGCGAAGGCGGCATGGGATCTGGGCGGCGTAATGGTGCCGGCGCACATCAATAAAGGGGCGAACAGCCTTTTGCCGGTGCTTGGCCTGATACCAGCGGATGTGGCGCTGCCCACGGTGGAGATCGTTCAAACAATGCCCCACTGTGTGCGCGGGAAGCTCTGTATTCACGCAAGCGATGCGCACCGCCTTGTGGATATCCGGGAGGCGGAGGAGGCCTGCATGCTGGAACTGCCCGAACTTAGCCCGGATGCAATCATAGCGGTGCTTCGGCGTGGGAAGGGGGAAGCGTGAAGGAGATTTCGCTACATATACTCGACCTGGCACAGAACTCCATCCGCGCGGGTGCGAAGAACATTGTGATTCGCGTTCTGGAGGACAGCGCTGCGGATACTTTCGTGGTGTCCATCGCGGACGATGGGTGCGGCATGGCGCCCGAGATGGTAAAGGCGGTACAGAACCCGTTTGTGACGACGCGCACCACGCGTAAGGTCGGCCTGGGGATACCGCTGTTTGCGGCCGGCTGTGAGAACTGCGAAGGCAGTTTCCGGCTTGAAAGCGAGCCGGGCCGCGGCACGCGCCTGACGGGGACCTACCGGCGCACCCATATTGACCGGCCGCCGCTTGGCGGCATCGCAGATACGGTTGCGATACTCATCTCTGCGAATCCCGCGCTGCATTTTCGCTATGAGCACAACAGAGATGGGCGCGCATATGCGCTTGATACGGAGGAACTGCGGCGGATATTGGGCGAAATTCCGCTCAATGCGCCTGAGATTACGGCATTTATTATTGAATTTATCAATAGCAATGAAGCAGAATTAGAATCAATGGAGGTACAGAAATCATGAAGACACTGCAAGAGCTGGAAGCCATCCGGCAGAAAACGCTCAATGAGCTGAACCTGCGCAAAAACCGTGAGGATGGTATCCGCGTGGTGGTCGGCCTTGCCACCTGCGGCATCGCTGCGGGCGCACGGCCCGTTATAGCCGCCTTTGTGGAGGAGATCAACAAGCGCCGCCTCACAAACGTGACCGTATCCCAGACGGGCTGCATCGGCCTGTGCCGCTTGGAGCCGATTGTAGAAGTATACCTGCCGGGCAAGGAGAAGGTGACCTATTGCAAGGTAACGCCGGAGCAGGTCGGGCGCATTGTTTCGGAGCATATTGTCAACGGAAGCCCCGTTGTGGAATATACCATCGGCAATTTCGAGTAAAAACCACTGAAGGACAGAAGGAGAGTTAAGAAGATGATCTACAGGTCGCATGTGTTGGTCTGCGCGGGCACGGGCTGCACGTCCTCCCATTCCCTGCGTATTATTGAAAATTTCCACAAAAAGCTTGAGGAAACCGGCTACGATAAAGAAGTGCAGGTGATTCGCACGGGCTGTTTCGGCCTTTGCGCAGCCGGCCCCGTTGTCGTGGTGTATCCCGAGGGCATTTATTACAGCCACGTCAAGCCGGAGGACGTTGAAGAGATCGTAAACGAGCACATCATCAAGGGCCGCCCCGTGCAGCGGTTGATCTACAAGGAACACGACGAAAGCGGCGTGAACACCACACTCAATGATTCTGATTTCTATAAAAAACAGCACCGCATCGCACTGCGCAACTGCGGCATGATCGACCCGGAAAACATTGATGAATACATTGCTTTCGACGGCTATAAGGCGCTTGGCAAGGTGCTCACCGAGATGACGCGGGACGAGGTTGTGGATACCATCATCCGCTCCGGCCTGCGCGGCCGCGGCGGCGGCGGCTTCCCGACGGGCCTCAAATGGAAGTTTGCGAAAGCGCCGGAAAGCGATGTGAAATACGTTTGCTGCAATGCGGACGAAGGCGACCCCGGCGCATTCATGGATCGTTCCGTGCTGGAAGGCGACCCGCATTCCGTGTTGGAAGCCATGACCATCGCAGGGTATGCCATCGGCGCGCAGCAGGGCTATATCTACGTCCGCGCGGAATACCCCATTGCCGTGAAACGCCTGCGCGTGGCAATCGGCCAGGCGCGGGAATATGGCCTTTTGGGCGACAATATCATGGGAACCGGCTTCAAGTTCGATATCGACCTGCGCCTTGGCAGCGGCGCGTTTGTCTGCGGAGAAGAAACCGCGCTGCTTGCCTCCATCGAAGGCGGCCGCGGTGAACCCCGCCCGCGCCCCCCGTTCCCGGCGGTGAAGGGGCTGTTCGGCAAACCAACGCTGCTCAACAACGTGGAAACCTATGCCAACGTGCCCTGGATCATCAACCACGGCGCCGCTGCCTATGCGGCCTATGGCACCGAGGACAGCAAGGGCGACCGCCTGCGCCATGAGGCGTTTGACCTTCTCAAGGATACGAAAGAAATCAACTTCATCGGCAACGTCGAGACTCGCGACGTGCCCTACGGCTGCTGCGACGTGCTCGTTGCGGACGGCTTTACGGGCAACATTATCCTCAAGCTCTATGAGGGTGTCGCGGGCGCGATGATGGCAAATATCAAGAGCATATTCAAAAAGAGCTCGATAACCATGCTCGCCGCCATGATGGTCAAGGGCGGACTGCTCGCGCTCAAGGTGAGAATGGATTATTCCGAGTTCGGCGGCGCGCCGCTGCTCGGAGTCAACGGCGTTGTCATAAAGGCGCACGGCTCGTCCGACGCAAAGGCTATCCGCAACGCCATAAAGCAGGCCAAGACCTGCGCAGAAAAAAATATAGTCGGCACCATCGCACAGAGCGTCAGGGACGCGGCCGACGCGGAGTAATAAAATGGACAACAGAGAACTTGAAAAGAGAATAGGCTATACTTTTAAGAACAAAAAGCTGCTCATAGAGGCGCTGACCCACTCGTCATACGCCAACGAGCGGCAGGACGGCACGCGCTGCAACGAGCGCCTTGAATTTCTGGGCGACTCGGTGCTCGGCTTTATTTCAGCCGAGCATTTCTTCCACCACTTTAAGCACCTGCCCGAGGGCGAGCTGACCAAGAGACGCGCTTATTTCGTTTGCGAGAAGTCGCTGAGCGAATTTGCGCGCACTCTCGGTATCGGTGAGTTTCTGCTCTTCGGCAAGGGCGAGGTGCTCACCGGCGGCAAGGATCGCCCGTCCATACTCGCCGATGCATTCGAGGCGGTGCTTGCAGCCATATATCTCGACGGCGGCATAGAGCCTGCGAAGAAATTCGTGTTCCGCTTTATAGACAAGGCGGACGAGGAGAAGCCGGCGGTCACCGACTATAAGACCACCTTGCAGGAGATAGTCCAGCGCAACCCCGAGGAGGCGGTGGAGTATGTCCTCGTAGGCGAGAGCGGCCCCGATCACAATAAGACCTTCAGCGTCGAGGTTCACCTCAACAGCAACGTCATCGGCCGAGGCTCGGGACGCAGCAAGAAGATAGCCGAGCAGGCGGCCGCAAAAGAGGCTCTCCAGCTCATGGGACTCAAGTCATGAAGCATATAAACGTCTCCGTCTTTGTGCCCCATGCGGGCTGCCCTCATCAGTGCAGCTTCTGCAATCAGAGGAGCATTTCGGGCGCTGCGAGTCAGCCGACGGCGCAGGATGTGCGCGATGCGGCGCTCGTCGCCATGCGCTCGTCACCCGAGGGGATAAAGGACGGAGAGATAGCGTTTTTCGGCGGCAGCTTTACGGCTATCGACCGGGATTATATGACCGAATTGCTCTCGGCGGCGCAGGAGTTCATAGGCGAAAACGGCTTCAGGGGCATAAGAATATCCACCCGCCCGGATGCCGTTGACGGGGAGATCTGCGATATCCTCGAGAAATACCGCGTCACGGCGGTCGAGCTCGGCGCACAGAGCACCGACGACAGGGTGCTCGCAATGAACCGCAGAGGGCATATGCGCGAGGATATCTTCCGCTCGGCGCGGCTTTTAAAGGAACGCGGCTTTGAAACGGGACTCCAGATGATGACGGGGCTCTACGGCTCGACGGACGAGGACTGCATGAACACGGCGCGGGATATAATCTCCCTCGCGCCCGATACGGTCAGGATATACCCGACGGTAGTTATAGAGCATACGGAATTGGCCGAGCTTTTCAGGCGCGGCGAATACCGCCCGCAGACTCCCGAGGAGGCGGCGGTGCTCTGCGCCAAGCTCCTGCCGATGTTCGAGAGCGCGGGGATAAGAGTGATAAGGCTCGGGCTTCACTCCGGCGGCGACGTAGAGGGCTCTTTCGTCGCGGGCGCATATCATCCGGCTCTGCGCGAGATGTGCGAGGGGCATATATATTTTGATATCATCGCAAAGGCGCTCGCCGGCAGGGAGAGGGGCAGGTACATAATATATGTTGCCCCGCGCGAGGTGTCAAAGGCCGCCGGACAGAGGCGGTGCAACCTCGAAAAGCTAAAAGAACTCGGCTACGAATGCAGGATAAAAGAGAGCGCAAGGCTCACTGCGCGCGACATAGATTTGGAAAAAGTCAACTTATTATAAAGGCAGGCAAATAAATGTTACTCAAAGCACTCGAACTGCAGGGCTTCAAATCCTTTCCCGACAAGACGACTCTTGAATTCGGCAAAGGCATAACCGCCGTCATAGGGCCCAACGGCTCCGGTAAGAGCAATATCTCCGACGCCGTTCGCTGGGTTCTCGGCGAGCAGTCCTCAAAGAGCCTGCGCGGCTCGAAAATGGAGGACGTTATATTCGGCGGCACGTCGCTCAGAAAGGCGATGGGCTTTGCCGAGGTCACTCTGCGCCTCGATAACGCCGACCGCACCCTGAATAACTGCGACAAGGACGAGGTCTCCGTCACCCGCCGCTATTACCGCTCGGGTGAGAGCGAGTATCAGCTGAACGGCGAGACGGTGCGTCTGCGCGATATCCATGAGCTGTTTATGGACACGGGACTCGGGCGCGACGGCTACTCCATGGTCAGCCAGGGCAGAGTCGCCGACCTTATCTCGTCACGCTCCCCGCAGAGGCGGGATATGCTTGAGGAGGCGGCGGGAATCTCCCATTTCAGATACCGCCGGGCAGACGCAACGCGCAGACTCGAGCAGGCGGAGGAAAACCTCGTGCGCCTGCGCGATATACTGACCGAGCTTGAAGGCCGCGTCGGACCGCTCAAAACGCAGAGCGAAAAGGCGCAGAAGTTCTTGGTTCTCGCAGGGGAAAAGAAGGAGCTGGAGATAGGTCTTTGGCTCAAGACGATAGAGCGCTCCCGCGAGGGCTTGAGGGCGCAGGAGGATAAAATCTCTCTCGCCGCCGCCGACTATGAGCAGGCGGAGCGCGAGCTTGAGAGAATATCGGCTCAGATAGAGGAGCTGATGAGCACGGGCAGCGGAATAACCGTGCAGATAGAGGAGCTGCGCACGAAGGCAGCCTCCGACGAGGAGCAGGCGACTGCGGTTGACGGCAGAATAGCCGTTGAGCGCAATAACCTTTCCCATAACCGCGAAACGATAGAGAGAATACAGCGCGACATGGAGGCGGCGACCGCCACAGAGCAGCACCTTGACGACCAGATAACGGTCGCAGAAAAAGAGATAGCCGAGATAAACGGGCAGATTGAAAACTGCCGCTTGCAGCTGCTCGAGCTGCTTGACAGCACCGGCAAGCTCAAGGAGCAGGAGAGTGCGATAACCGCAGAGCGCGACAGCGCTGAGGCGCAGGCGAAAACCGTAAACGAAGCCCTCTCCGCGGCGAGAATCGAGCAGAGCACGGCGCGTTCCTCCGCGGAGGAAATAGCGGCGCGCATGAGCACCGTTGACGAGGTCATAGCCTCGCGCGGCGGTCTGCTCGACGCCCTTCGCGAGCAGGCTGAGGTCAGCCGAAAAAATCTCGATGCGTGCCTTGAAAACATAGAGTCGCTTTCAAATTCGATAGACGGCTACTCCATGATAGTGCGCTCCCGCGCCGAAAAGGCGGAGAAGCTGCGCCGCGAGCTCGACGCCGCCACGCTCGATATCCATCAGAAGCAGGCGCGGATAAGAATGCTCGAGGATCTTGAGAAGAACATGGAAGGCTATTCGGGCTCCGTCAAGGCGGTCATGCGCGAGGCAAAGCGCGCAACTCTGCGCGGTATCCACGGCCCCGTGTCCCAGCTGATAACCGTCGATGCGAAATACGCCGCGGCGGTCGAGACGGCTCTCGGAGCCGCCGTGCAGAACATAGTTACCGACGACGAGGCTGCTGCAAAGCGTGCCATAGCCTACCTTAAAGAGAGCCGTGCGGGACGCGCGACCTTCCTGCCGATGACGACGATAAAGCCGCGCCCGTTCAGAGAGGACGGACTCGACTCCTGCGCGGGCTTTATAGATATGGCGGACAGACTCCTTCGCTGCGACGACGAGTATCTGCCGATAATCAAAAGCTTGCTCGGGCACACCGCCGTTGCCGACAATATCGACAGCGCGATAGCCATATCCAAGCGCTTCGGTCACCGCTTCAAGGTCGTCACGCTCGACGGTCAGGTCATGAATGCGGGCGGCTCGATGACGGGCGGCTCGCGCGGTCAGAATGCGGGAATACTCAGCCGCGGCAACGACATAGAGCAGCTCAAAAAGACAGTTGCGAAGCTCGAAAAGGAGCTTGCCGAGAGGCAGGAAAAATATAAGGAGCTTTCCGGAGAGGTCTCGGCGGCGCAGGCCGAATATGACGGCGTGACAGCCGAGCTTCAAAAAGCGCAGGAGGAAAAAATTCGCCGCGAGGGCGAGCTGCGCATGATAGACGACAAGATAGAGACCTCCGAATCGGCGCTCAACGACCTCGAAGCGGAGAAGAAAAACGCCGCAGAGCGCACAGCGAAGCTTGAGAAAATCCGGGCGCAGGCGCAGGAGAAGATAGACGGGCTGACCGCGGAGCTCGACCGCGTAACCGAAAAGATAACAGAGATAGATTCGCGCCGCGACGAGCTGCTCAGCACCCGCGAGCAGAACGCCGATATGGAGAGCAGCATAAACCTCAGCATCCTGGCCTTCAAAAAGGATGTTCAGGCTAAGGAAGAGGCTATCGGAACGCTCAAGCGCCGCAGAAGCTCCCATGAGGGTCACGCCGACGAGCTCAGGGCGGAGATCGATTCGATAACGGAGCAGATGACCGCGACTAACGAGCTTATCGAACAGCTCAAGGTCGAGGCTGCGGGTTTGCGCGAGGAAGCGCAGCAGAAGAAAGACGAGATATCCGAGCTCGTCCGAAAGCGCAGCGGCGTCGAGGGCGAGAGCACCAAACTGCGCTCGCAGGAGCGTTCGGTCAGCGACAGGCGAGAGAGACTGTCCGGCGAGCGGGCAAGGCTCGAGGAGCGCCGCGACTCAATGCAGCGCGAGCTTGAAAACGCGCAGAACAAGCTCTATGACGAATATCAGCTCACGCGCCGCGAGGCGGAGGAGCTCGGCATAGTCATAGAGGACGCGCAGAAGGCTCAGCGCGACCTGAACGACATAAAGAACAAGATAAGAGCCCTCGGCAACGTCAATGTCGGCGCTATCGAGGAATATAAAGAGGTCTCCGAGCGCTACGAGTTCATGAAGACGCAGATAGACGATGTGGAGAGCTCGCGCGCGGAGCTGCTCGCCTTGATAGGCGACCTCACGGGCAAGATGTCGGAGCGCTTCAGAGAGCAGTTTGACCGCATAAACAGTATATTCGGTCAGACCTTCTCGGAGCTGTTCAGCGGCGGAAAGGCGGAGCTTATACTCGAGAATCCGCTCGACGTGCTCGAATGCGCCATTGAGATAAAGGTTCAGCCCCCGGGCAAGAATGTTCAGAATATAGACCTGCTTTCGGGCGGCGAAAAAGGACTTGCGGCTATCGCGCTGCTGTTCTCCATTCTCAAGGTCACGCCCGCGCCGTTCTGCTTCTTCGACGAGGTCGAGGCTGCGCTCGACGATGTCAACGTCACGCGCTACGCGCAGTATGCCCGCCGCATGACGAAGAACACGCAGTTCATCCTCATCACGCACAGACGCGGCACCATGGAGGAGGCGGATGTCCTCTACGGAGTCACGATGCAGGAGGACGGAGTGTCCAAACTGCTCGAGCTCAAGACCGCCGAAATGGCAAAGAAGCTCGGACTGACACAGTGAGATATGATAAGATAACCCCGGAAAACTCCGGGGTTATCTTGTTGCGCTGATTTTAACAGCCGATTTCAAGGGATGTACTCTTGGGATAACCGTACCCGCGATGTGCGGCAAATTGGGATTTGCCTGGGAGCGTCAAGAGGCACACCGCAGGGACGAACTTTGTTCGCCCGCAAAAATAAGCGGCTGACGTATATCAAACCGTACAGGGCGGAAATTATCCGCCTGCGGGTTATGCGGAAGCTTGCGGCTATTTACTTTGTAGGGGTCGGCGACTCGACGACCCTTTAACACTCCGTTTCCCGTTTCCCTCCGACTGCCTTTCCGAGCTCAGAGAACGCTATGGGAGAAATGGCGAGGGCGGCTACCGTCAGCCATTCGGCGGGGGTGAGAGCGGACACGTTAAACAGCGCCGCGAGCGGCGGGACGGTCATGACTGTCAGCTGGAGTGCGGCGCACAGAGCCGCACAGACGGTGAGCTTTCGGTTCGAGAAGATGCCGATGCTGAAAACCGAGCGGCGCGAGCGCATATTGAACGAGTGAGCTATCTCGCAGAGACTCTGCGCGGCGAAAGCCATGGTGCGCCCGAGCTCGACGCAGGAGTTTTTGAACAGCGAGTTGCCCGCGACGAACGCAAACAGGCTCAGTGCGCCTATCAGCATTCCCTCGAGTGCTATGTCGAGTCCCGTGCGGTCGGCGAAAAAGCTCTTGGCGCTGTCGCGCGGGGGACGCTGCATAACGCGGCTGTCGGGCATCTCCGCGCCGAGCGCGAGGGCGGGGAGCGAGTCGGTGACGAGATTTATAAAGAGGAGCTGTATCGGCAGAAGCGGCGCGGGCATTCCGAAGAGCGTCGCCGCAAAGACGCAGAGTATCTCGCCGATATTGCAGCCGAGCAGATAGTGTATCGCGCGGCGGATGTTGTCGTATATCCCGCGCCCCCCGGCGACTGCCTTGACTATAGTTGCGAAATTGTCGTCGGTCAGAATCATGTCGGCGGCGTTCTGCGCCACCTGCGTGCCGTCCTTGCCCATGGCGCAGCCGATGTCGGCGGCCTTGAGGGCGGGCGCGTCGTTTACCCCGTCGCCTGTCATGGCGACTATCTCGCCGTGGGCGCGCAGAGCCTTGACTATCCGCACCTTGTGCTCGGGCGTTACCCGCGCATATACGCGGCAGGTGCGCACGGCTTGAGCGAACTCGTTTTCGCCCATTTTGTCTATCTGCGCCCCCGTGAGGCATTCGCCGGAGCGCGAGAGTATGCCGAGCTTTTTTGCCGTGGCGCAGGCCGTCCCCGCGTGATCCCCGGTTATCATGACCGGAGTTATACCCGCGCGGCGGCAGGTTTTTACCGCCTCATATGCCTCCTTGCGCGGCGGGTCTTCCATGCCTATGAGCCCGCAGAAGGCAAGCCCCGTCTCGTCGGGTTTTCCGTTTTTCGTATCGCCCGCCGCAACCGCTATTACTCTGAGTGCGCGGTCGGCGAGCGAGGAATTAAGGCGCAGTATTTTTTCGCGCAGAGCCGAAGTCATGGGGATTTTCCTGCCGTTTAATATTATGTCGGTGCAGTGCTTTATCAGCACGTCGGGCGCACCCTTTGCGACCGTTATTGCTTTATCCCCGTCTTTTATTGCGACAGACATCATTTTTCGCTCGGACGAGAACGGGACTTCGTCTGTTCGCGGCATTTTTCGGCGGAGCTTTTCGGTGTCCGTGCCCGACCTCTCTGCCGCCGCGACTATCGCCGCCTCCGTCGGCTCGCCGGAGACCTCGCCCTTGCCCGTATGTTTTGCGTCGCAGCAGAGCGCGGCGAGAGCAAAAAGCTTTTTCGCTGCGTCTCCCGTCAGCGGGATTTCATCCGACGCAGAGCAGACGGCGGTGACGGTCATCTTATTCTGCGTCAGCGTCCCCGTCTTGTCGGAGCAGATATATGTAGCCGCGCCGAGCGTCTCGACTGCGGGCAGGCGGCGTATGACGGCGTTGCTCTTCGCCATCCTCTGCACGCCGAGCGAGAGAACTACCGTCACCACCGCCGGAAGCCCCTCCGGTATCGCCGCGACGGCGAGACTTACGGAGAGCATGAACGCGCTGAGCACGCCCATGCCGCGCAGTATGCTCAGCATGAATATCAGCGCGCAGACCGAGAGCGCGCCTATGCCGAGCGCCTTGCCTATCTTTGCGAGCTTTATTTGAAGCGGTGTTGTCGGTTCATCCTCGGTGTTGAGAAGATGCGCTATTTTTCCTACCGCCGTGTCCATGCCCGTCTCGGTCACTACGGCTCGGGCGTGACCCGCGGTTATGACGGTAGACGAGAATATCATATTTTTTATTTCCGCCTGCTCGCTGCCCTTTTTGACTGCTGCCCTCGCGTCCTTTTCACACGGCACGGACTCTCCCGTCAGTGCGCTCTCCTGCGCAAAGAGGGAGTGTGAGGTTATCAGCCGCGCGTCCGCGGGGACTAAATCACCCGCCCGCACTTCTATAATGTCCCCCCGAACGAGCTTCGACGCGGGAATTATTGTCTCCTTGCCGTCTCTTATGACCGTGGCGGTCGGCGCGGACATATTTTTGAGCGCCTCGAGCGAATGCTCCGCACGCCTCTGCTGGATAACTCCGACGGCGGCATTCAATATAACTATTATCAGTATCATTATTGGGTCGGCGAAGTCGCCGCGCTCCTCCAGAAAGGAGGTTGCAAACGACACGCCGCTCGCTATCAGCAGAACTATTACCGTGAAGTCCTTGAACTGCTCGAAAAACTCCGCCGCAAGGCTCTTCTTCTTTTTGCCGCGCAGCAGGTTTTCGCCGTCCCTGTCGAGCCTCTTCTCCGCCTCGCGGGAGCTCAAGCCCCTGTCCGTCTCGCTGCCGAGCTTTTTAACCGCTTCTGCGGCGCTCATAGAATACAAGTCCATATTTTCGCCCCTTTTTATTGAGTCCGTGCAATATATATTCAATTTGTCGCCTAAAGTTTACCAAAGTTATTGAACCGTTCATATTTAAATGATAAAATAAACTATAAGTATGTCCCTTTTTTTTGACGGACGGAGGTATCCCTGCCAGTGACTAAGATAGTTAAATTCTTAAAACCGTATATGGGAGCTACTGTGGCGGCGCTGTTTTTCTCGCTGTTTAATAACCTTATGCAGCTCATTTTGCCCGCGATGATGGCTATGATGATAAACACCGGCATCGACGACGGGCGCATAGGCCTCGTTCGGCTTTTGGGCGGCGCCATGGCCGCGCTCTCCGCCATAGCGATAGGCGCTGCTGTTGCGGGCAGCTACTATTCGTCGAAGGTCTCCGCATGCTTCGGGCTCTCGCTTCGCCGCGCGATATTCGTCAAGGTCGAGTCGCTGAGCCAGTGCGATATCGACAAGATAGGAACGCCCTCGCTGATAACCCGAACGACGAACGATATCCGCCAGATACAGGACATGGTGCTGATGATGATACGCATTATTATCAGCGCGCCTATAGTCATGGTCGGCGGCGCTGTTATGGCGTTCACGCTGAACAAGCGCCTCTCGACAGTCATGTTCATAGCCATTCCGATAATTCTTGTCATAGCGCTCTTTGTCGCAAAGCAGGTCATGCCCATGTTCGACAAGGCGCAGAAAAAGACCGACCGCCTGAACCTTATCCTGCGCGAAAAGCTCAGCGGTATCCGCGTCATCCGCGCCTTCAACCGCTCCGAGTATGAGGACGGGCGATTCCGCAAGGCGAACTACGATTTGACGGGGCTCATGCTCAAGATAAACCGCATCTTCGCGTTTCTTATCCCGCTCGCAACGCTTCTCTGCTACGCCTTGGTTGCGATTCTGCTGAAGATGGCCGCCGACCAGATAGACGCGCTCGACGCCGTTGCGGACAGCGCGCAGATATCCAACACTGTCGGCGATCTCCAGGCGTTCATGGTTTATATGATAATGATAATCTACGCGGTCTCCATGGCGGCGTCGCTGTTTGTCATGCTTCCGAAGGCCGAGATATCGGCAAAGAGAATCAACGAGGTGCTCGACTTGGTTCCGATGATAAAGGAGACGGAGCACCCGATAACCCCCGACCCCGAGCGCCGCAGCGAGCTCGAATTTGATTGCGTGAGCTTCAGCTATCCGGGCGCGGATTCGCCGATACTCTCGCGCATCTCGTTTAAGACCATGCCGGGCGAGACTACTGCCGTTATCGGCTCGACGGGCTCGGGAAAATCGACGCTCGTCAACCTGATACCCCGATTCTACGATGTATCGGGCGGCAGGATCTTGATTGACGGCGTGGAGATAAAGAATATGTCCATGCAGACGCTCCACGAAAAGATAGGCTTCATCCCGCAGAGCGCGTTTTTGTTCAGCGGCACCGTTGCCGACAATCTGCGCATGGGCAAGCCCGACGCCACGGAGGAGGAGATGTGGGAGGCTCTCGAAACCGCTCAGGCCGCCGACTTCGTCAGAGCCATGCCGGACGGACTCGACAGCGAGCTTTCGCAAAACGGCAAAAACCTCTCGGGCGGTCAGCGCCAGCGGCTTGCAATAGCGCGAGTGCTGATAAGAAAGGCCGAAATATATGTTTTCGACGACAGCTTTTCGGCTCTCGACTTCTCGACCGACGCGAAGCTCCGCAGGGCTCTGCGCGAGCGGATGCCGGATATAACGAAGATAATCGTAGCCCAGAGAGTCGGAACGATAATCGACGCGAGCCGCATAATCGTGCTCGATGAGGGCAAGGTTGCGGGCATAGGCACTCACCGCGAGCTGCTCGAAACCTGCACGGTCTACCGCGAAATAGCGCAATCTCAGCTTTCAAAGGAGGAACTCGCATGAGCAGAAAATCACCTCTGAAAAGAAAGCGCACGTCATCGGCGAGAAGAAAATATAAAGAATATTCCGGCGAAAACCGCCGTCCCGGCGAGAAGCCGAAGAATTTCAAGGGGGCCGTCTCGCGCTTTACGCCGCTGCTCAAGCCCTTTGTCCCCGGCCTGACAGTCGTGCTCATAGCGGGCGTTATCGGCACGGTGCTGACAGTCACGGGGCCGCTGTTCCTCGGCGACATAGTTGACGCGATAAAGGAGCAGGCGGATATCAAGCTTTCGGGCGGCAGCCTCGATTTTTCGAAGATACAGAAAATCCTGCTGACAATTCTCGGCATCTACGGCCTGAGCGCGCTGCTGAGCTATATTCAGCACTATGTCATGGCGGGCATAACTCAGTCCGTCGTGCGCGATTTGCGCGACAGGGTCAACGATAAGCTTACCCATCTGCCGCTGAGCTATATCGACTCGCACTCAAAGGGCGATATCCTCAGCAAGATGATGAACGATATCGACAATATCAGCAACACCCTGCAAAACAACCTCATTCAGATAATAACCTCCGCGGTAAGCTTTCTCGGAATGCTCGCGCTGATGTTCTATGTCAGCTGGCAGCTGACCCTCATCACGCTCTCCGTTTTACCGCCGAGCCTGCTTGTAATTTCGCTCATCTCGAAGCGCTCAAAGCGCTATTTCCGCCGCCAGTGGGACGAGACGGGCAACATAAACGGACACATCGAGGAGATGTACACCGGACATACGCTCATAAAGGTCTTTGACCACGAAAAGCAGGCGATAGACGAGTTCGACGATATCAACGTCAGCCTCGCAAAGGCCGGCTACAAGGCGCAGTTCATCTCCGGTATAATCGGTCCGATAATGAACTTTGTCAGCAACATAGCCTATGTGCTCATCTGCGTCATAGGTAGCGTCTATGTCCTGAAGGGCACGTTCACGCTCGGCGACATAACGACCTTCTTCACCTATTCGAAGCTCTTCATGCAGCCGCTTGTCAGCATAGGCAATATTGCAAACAACCTCCAGTCCTCCCTCGCGAGTGCGGAGCGCGTATTCAAGCTGCTCGACGAGCCCGATGAGTGCGCGGACTGCTACGATACGCGCATTGAAGAGCCCCGCGGCGAGGTCGAGTTCAGGGATGTCTGCTTCAGCTATTCCCCCGATGCGCCGCTTATCGAAAATATGAATCTTAAAGTCGAGCCGGGTCAGCTCGTTGCGATAGTGGGGCCGACGGGAGCGGGCAAGACCACATTTGTCAACCTGCTCATGCGCTTCTACGACGTAAACCGAGGCGAAATTCTTCTCGACGGGCACGATATCCGCTCTATCCCGCGCGAAAATCTGCGCAGCGTATTCGGCATGGTGCTCCAGGACACATGGCTGTTTGAGGGCACGATAATGGAGAATATCGCCTACGGACGTAAGGGCTGCTCGCGCGAGGAGGTCATCGGCGCGGCGAAGGCCGCAAGGGTTCACCACTTCATAAGCACTCTGCCCGACGGGTATGAGACCATGCTCGAGGAGAACGGCGAAAATATCTCGCAGGGTCAGCGTCAGCTTCTGACTATAGCCCGCGCGATTCTCGCAAATCCGTCCGTGCTCATACTCGACGAGGCGACGAGCTCCGTTGACACGCGCACGGAGGTGCACATCCAAAAGGCGATGAACGCGCTGATGAACGGCCGAACGAGCTTCGTCATAGCCCACAGACTCTCGACCATACGCGACGCCGACGTTATCCTCGTTATGAACGACGGCACTATAGTCGAGCAGGGCACGCACGAACAGCTCCTTGCGGCAAACGGCTTCTACCGAGAGCTCTACGCCAGCCAGTTCGGAGTATAAGCTAAACTCATATAATAAAATTATCCGCCGTATCAATCGATACGGCGGATTTTTGCTATGTTTAGTGCGGAGCGACAACAATAATTAAGTTTCGCGTGCAGGCGCACGGGCGGATACGCAAGCCGAATGAGCGGCGCGGAGATGCAAATGCTTTGCAAATCGGGAGCTTCGCAGACCGTTCTTCCGTGGGCGGCTCCGCTTCTCCGGCTATGTCGGCAATATGCAAAAGGACGCGGCGAAAAACCGCGTCCTTTCTCTTTGCTTTATGGGTTTATTTTTTGCCATTTTTCTCTGCTGCGCCGTGGCAGGAGCCGGACATGGCGCAGTGGGCACAGTTGCAGCCGCAGGAGGATTTGCCCTTTTTCTTATTTTTTACGAGGCTGAATATTATCAGTGCCACGATAACGGCAAGTACGAGGCTTATTATAACGGTTGCGATATTGTTTGATAACCATGCAAGCATTTCGGAAGACTCCTTTCACAGCATATAGCTTGGTTTATTTTGTGACCTTTACATCGGATGCGAGCTTTGTGGCCTCCTTGTAGGGGCGCACGAGCATGAAGATTATCAGGGCGAGGAACGCGAACGCGAACACAAGGCTCACTATATCGACCGCGCCGTGAATGTTTCCGGTGAAGAGATTGCCGAACTGGTTTATCATCAGGGAGACGACATATGCGAAACCGCACTGATAGCCTATTGCAAACCAGGTCCACTTAGCGCTGTTCATCTCGCGCTTGATAGCGCCGATAGCCGCGAAGCAGGGGGCGCACAGGAGGTTAAAGACGAGGAACGAATAGGCGGTCAGACCCGTAAACGCCTTGGCAAGGGTTGCATAAACATTGCCCTCTGCACCGTAGAGGATGCCCATGGTGCCGACGATGTTCTCCTTTGCGACAAGGCCGGTTATCGAGGCGACGGCAGCCTGCCAGTTGCCCCAGCCGAGCGGGATGAATATCCAGGCGATGGCCGAGCCGACCTTTGCGAGCAGCGATTCGTCAAGCTGATCCTCCGCGAGCATTCCGAAATGGCCGTCGACGAAGCCGAAGTAGGAGGTAAACCATACGACTATAGTCGAAAGCAGGATGATCGTACCTGCCTTCTTGATGAAGGACCAGCCGCGCTCCCACATGGAGCGGAGGACGTTTTTAAGCGTCGGCCAGTGATAGGCGGGAAGCTCCATAACGAACGGAGCGGGATCGCCGGAGAACATCTTTGTCTTCTTGAGCATGATGCCCGAGCATATAATCGCCGCCATGCCGATGAAATAGGCGGAGGTCGAGACCAGCGCCGAGCCGCCGAAGAGGGCGCCCGCTATCATGGCGATAAACGGAACCTTTGCGCCGCAGGGGATGAAGGTTGTTGTCATTATTGTCATACGGCGGTCGCGCTCGTTTTCTATGGTACGCGAAGCCATGATTCCGGGAACGCCGCAGCCCGTGCCGATAAGCATGGGGATAAAGGACTTTCCGGAGAGACCGAACTTGCGGAATATACGGTCAAGGACGAACGCTATACGCGCCATGTAGCCGCAGGCCTCAAGGAACGCGAGGAGCAGGAACAAAACGAGCATCTGGGGCACGAAGCCGAGCACCGCGCCCACGCCCGCTACGATACCGTCGTTGATGAGACCGCTGAGCCAGTCGGCCGCGCCAGCCTTTTCGAGTCCGTTGCCTATAAGCACCGGGATTCCGGGTACCCACACTCCGTAGGCGGCGGGGTCGGGCTCGTCGAAGCCCTTGTTTTCGAGGTACTTGACGGCGTCAACATAGCTCATCGCCACGGTTGCCTCTTTTTCGGCCTTTGAGAGGTTCTCGGGAACTGCCGAATAGTAGGCGGTCAGGGTGTTTACGGCGAGGGTCTCCTCGTCCTCAACATCGATTGTCGCCGTATTTGCCGAGGGCTTAAACGCTTTCATCTCGGAGAGCGCTTTGTCCGCGTCGAAATCCTCCGCGCCGAAGTCAATGCCCGTGAAGGCGCCGACGGCTTGGGTGGCGGCGGTGTAGTTGTCTGCGTCGGTCGAGTAGGACTTCGAGCCGATGCCCAGCAGGTGCCAGCCGTCGCCGAACACGCCGTCGTTCATCCAGTCGGTCGCAAACGAGCCGACGGAGACCATGGAGATATAGTAGACGAGGAACATAATGGCCGCAAATATCGGCAGTCCGAGCCAGCGGTTAGTGACCACCTTGTCGATTTTATCGGAGGTCGAAAGCTTGCCGACGTTCTTCTTTTTGTAGCAGGCCTTGATTATCGAGGCGATATAGACATATCTCTCATTGGTGATAATCGACTCCGCGTCGTCGTCCATCTCTTTTTCGACCTCTTTAATGTCGCCCTCGATGTGCTCAAGGGTCGCATTGTCGAGGTTGAGCTTTGCAAGCACCTTGTCGTCGCGCTCAAAAATCTTTATGGCGTACCATCTCTGCTGCTCCTCGGGGAGTCCGTGGACGGCGGCCTCTTCAATGTGCGCGAGAGCGTGCTCGACGGAGCCCTCAAAGGTGTGCATCGGGAGGGTCTTTGTGTTCTTCGCCGCTTCGATTGCCGCCTCGGCCGCAGTCATGACTCCGTCGCCTTTTAACGCGGATATCTCGACTATTTTGCAGCCAAGCTGACGGGAGAGCTCCTCAACATTTATCTTGTCGCCGTTTTTCTTGACAACGTCCATCATGTTGATCGCTATAACAACGGGGATGCCGAGCTCGGTCAGCTGGGTGGTGAGATAGAGGTTTCTCTCGAGGTTCGTGCCGTCGATTATGTTGAGTATGGCGTCGGGGCGCTCGTCTATGAGATAATTTCGCGCCACGACCTCCTCAAGTGTGTAGGGCGAGAGCGAGTATATGCCGGGGAGATCGGTTATTACAACGCCGTCGTGTTTTTTGAGCTTTCCTTCTTTTTTCTCAACCGTAACGCCCGGCCAGTTTCCTACGAACTGATTCGAGCCGGTGAGAGCGTTGAACAGTGTGGTTTTACCGCTGTTGGGGTTACCCGCAAGAGCAATACGCAAATCCATTTTGACAGCCTCTCTTTCTTTAAAGTAATCTGAGCTCAGGTCTTATTCGACCTCAATCATGTCGGCATCGGCCTTTCGCAGCGAGAGCTCATAGCCGCGCACCGTAATCTCCACGGGATCGCCGAGAGGCGCGACCTTTCGGATATAGACCTCCACGCCCCTGGTAAGTCCCATGTCCATGATTCGACGCTTGGTTGCGCCCTCTCCGTGGAGCTTTACGACCTTGACGGTCTCGCCTATTTTAGCTTGCCTCAGTGTTTTCATTACCCGTATCCTCCTTTTTCAATTTAGTCTCGGAGGTGCCGCAGCCGACGGGCGCAGCACCGTATGAACCGCGCAAAAGCGCCGTCATATCATGATTTTTTTCGCCATCTCTTCGCTTATCGCAACGCGCGACTCCTTGACGTTGACTATGACGTTTCCGCCCAGAGCGTTGACCACCGTGACCGTGCCGCCGACAACGAAGCCGAGATTTTCGAGATGCTGTTTTATCTCGGGGCTTCCGCCTATCTTTCTGATAATGTTTTCTTCGCCTATCTGTGCGAGCATCAAAGGCATCATGCCGAGAACCTCTTTTCACTTTGTTTTCTTAATTAGCTAAGGCTAACCGAACAGCCTTAAAAATAGTTAGCGCTCGCTAACCGTGATATATGTTACGCCCACGGAACACGTCTGTCAAGGGATTTTTTCGTTTTTTTTGCCGCAAAACGCAATTTCAGCGACATACACAAACAATTAGTCTTTGCTAACTGCTTGCTTTGGATATTTCACACATATAGCGAGACCTTGATTTTTTTTTTGGTAAGTGATATCATAAAACTACTATACACTGCACGGGAGGAAAAAATATGCACCTTCAGGAATCGGGCGAAATGTATCTCGAAACTATATATGTGCTTTCAAAAAACGGCGTTGTGCGCTCGCTCGACGTCGCGGAATATATGGGCTTTTCAAAGCCGAGCGTCAGCCGCGCCGTGGGGCTTTTGAAGCAGGGCGGCTATCTTATCATGGACAGGGACGGCTCTCTGACCCTCACCGAGGAGGGGCTCGGCGTGGCGAAGAAAATATACGAGCGCCACACCCTGCTCTCTGATTTTCTCGTCCGCCTCGGCGTTGACGAAAAAACGGCGGCGGAGGATGCGTGCAAGATAGAGCACAACATCAGCGACGAGTCGTTCGCCGCGATAAAAAGGCACGTGAAAACCGGCACAGGGCTGAAATAACCGAAAAAGATACGGGGTTTTTCGAAAGGAGAATCATCGTGGCTGTACAGGTATATAACTTCCGAGTGACATATGAGGAATGCGGCAACCGCATATGGCGGGACATCGCAGCGTCGTCGAATTACACGCTTGCCGACTTGGGCTGCGCCATCCTCGCAGCCTTCGGCACTCTCGCGTATCATCTTTTTGAAATGAGCTTCAAGGGCGAGACAAACCTCATCCGCGAGGGATACGAGGAGTGCCGAGACGGATATTAACGTAAGTTGCCGGAGAGTAAGCATGAGTTGTATGCGTTTACCGCTGCCCAAATTTATCAAACTCGGCATAACACGGGAATGTGTTTTATTAAAAAGAAAAGGGAGTCGAAACCGACTCCCTTAATTTTATTTCTGCCGAGCTTTTGCTTTTTTCTTTGGCTTTTCTTCGCCGAGGTCGATTAGGATAAACGAGAGATTCCAGATAAGTATCGCCAGGAACAGGACTGCCATAACGACGGGCGCGGTGCTCATTGTTACGAGAACTATCTTGCCGAAGAGATTCATGAACGCCATGTCGGTAAGAGAGCTCAGCGTCAGCTTGCCCGCGTCGACGGCGGCCGCGATATCCGAAAACGCTATTTTCATGCCGATGAGGCACAAAATTCCTGCCGCGCCGAGTGCGGCGGTCGTCTTTCTCGAATTGGTCGCCGCGGCAACAATGATAATGGCGAGCGCGATGAGCAGGGCGAGCGCGAAGCAAACGGCAAAGGCTATGAAGTTGCCCTTGAATTTAAGCAGTACCTCGGGAATCCCGGACATATTATCCTTGTTAAAAACGCCGGCAAAAAGACCGTCTCCCGTGAAAAGCTCGACGATGCGCTTTATGCTCAGCGCCTCTACGATATTCGAGTCATAGAGGTTTGCGTGCGCATAGACGGTGATTATATCCGTGAAATATGCGACGGGAAAAATTGCCGCCGCGAGCAACGCAGTCACTATCCTGTTGAGAGCCTTCATGCTGACCGACCTTCTTTCTTGAAAATGCTTATTTCTTCTTTTTATCCCATGAGGAATTGAGCGCGACGGTGCGGTTAATTATGAGATTGTCCGGGGTGCTGTCCTTGTCAACGCAGAAATAGCCCTGGCGCATGAACTGGAACGTGTCGCCCGGCTTTGCGTCGCGGAGTCCGCCCTCGAGCAGGCACCCGTCGATAATTTTAAGCGAATCGGGGTTGATATTCTGAAGATAATCGCCGTTTCCGTCCTCGCCTGCGGGATTTTCTGTGTTGAACAGGCGGTCGTAGAGACGCACCTGAGCCTTTACGTTGTCCGCCGCGCTGACCCAGTGCAGAGTGCCGCGAACCTTTCTGCCGTCGGGCGTCTCGCCGCCGCGGCTCTCGGGGTCGTAGGTGCAGTGCAGGCAGGTGACCTCGCCGTTTTCATCCGTATCATATGAGTTGCAGGTCACATAATATGCGCTCTTGAGGCGCACTTCGTTTCCGGGGAAAAGCCTGAAATATTTCTTGACGGGCTCCGCCATGAAGTCCTCGCGCTCAACATAGAGCTCGCGGGAGAACGTGACCTTGCGGCGGCCGAGCTCGGGCTTGTCGGGATTTATCTCGACCTCTATCTCCTCGGTCTTGCCCTCGGGGTAGTTGTCAATAACGAGCTTCAACGGATTGAGAACAGCCATGGCGCGCGGAGCGTTCTGATTGAGATTGTCTCTGACGCACGCCTCAAGCAGGCCGTAGTCAACAACGCTGTAGGCCTTCGCCACGCCGACGCGGCCTATGAAGTCGCGTATCGCGGCGGCGGGATAGCCCCTGCGGCGCATTCCGCAGAGAGTGACCATTCTCGGGTCGTCCCAGCCGTTGACAACGCCGTTCTGAACCATTTCGAGGCACTTTCTCTTGCTCGTCACGCAGTAGTTGAGGTTCAGACGTGCGAACTCAATCTGGCGCGGCGGCTCTTCAAAGCCGATAGCGTCGACGAACCAGTTGTAGAGCGGCCTGTGATTCTCGAACTCGAGCGAGCACAGGGAGTAGGTGACTTTCTCCGCAGCGTCGGAGAGGGGATGCGCGAAATCGTACATCGGATAGACGCACCACTTGTCGCCCGTCTGATGATGGGAGACGTGCGCGATTCTGTAGATGACGGGGTCGCGCATATTGATATTCGGGCTCGCCATGTCTATCTTGGCGCGAAGCACCTTTTCGCCGTTTGCAAACTCGCCCTCGGTCATGCGGCGGAACAGGTCGAGATTCTCCTCGACCGAACGGTCGCGGTAGGGGCTATTTTTGCCGGGCTCGGTCAAGGTGCCGCGGTATTCGCGTATTTCGTCGGGAGACAGGTCGCAGACATACGCCTTGCCCTCCTTGATGAGTTTTATCGCGCACTCATAGAGGAAGTCAAAATAGCTCGAGGCATAATATACCTCGTTCCACTTGTAGCCGAGCCACTCGATATCCTCTTTAATGGCATCGACGTATTCGACATCCTCCTTGGAGGGGTTGGTGTCGTCGAGACGGAGGTTGCAAATGCCGCCGTACTTCTCGGCAATGCTGAAATCGATGCAAATAGCCTTTGCGTGGCCGATATGCAGGTAGCCGTTGGGCTCCGGAGGAAATCTCGTCTGCACGCGGGTGTTGACCCCGTTTGCGAGATCCTCATCTATGAAGTCGGTTATGAAATTCGAATTGAGATTTGTGCTGTCCGCCATTTATATCTCCTCCTTGTAGTGTGCGAGTGCCGAGGCGAGTCTCGCTCTGACCCTGTCCTCGCCGAGCAGCCTGATTATCGAATGAAGGTCGGGCGTGTTGCGGCGCGAGGTCACGGCGATTCTGATAACGGTCGACAGGTCGCCGACATGACCCTTGAACGCCGAGGGGTCTTTCTTGTATTCCTTGACATTGGGCGTGTAGCCGAGCGGCTCGCACATGGCCTTTATGCGCGCAAACCACGCGTCCTTGTCGTCGTTTATGTCAAACTCGCCGATGTATTTTTCGAGTATTGCCGCCGCGTCGCCTGCGCCGATGTTCTCGGGCAGGGTGTAGTCGGGGGTATACAGCCCGTCGTAGAAATAGGAGACGAAGTCCTTGACCTGCTCCCAGCTTGCGATATCCTTTCGCGGCTTCGGGCAGTCGCGGTCTATCGAGAATATGCCGCGCGCAAAGTCGCGGTCGGAGTCGAGAAGCGTATATAGCTCGCCGTCGTATTTTTGCGCCCAGTCGAGCACGCTTGAAAGCACCTCGTCCGCCGTCATGTGTGAGATAATATTCTTGCTCACGTCGTTGAGCTTCGCCATGTCGAACAGGCAGCCGCTGACGCTCATCTTCTTGAGATTAAACGGGAATTTCCAACAGTCCTCCGAGGGATTGGCTCTGCGCCAGTCCTCGAAGTTCGAGTTGAGAAGCGTCATGATGTATTCTATAACGCTCTCTTTCGGATAGCCCTGCTCGACAAAGTAGCTGACCGCCGCCTCGGGATCCTTTCTCTTGGAGAGCTTGCGCTTTGCGCCCGTCTCCTCGTCTATCTTCATCACCTGCGGAGTGTGCGCGTATTTCGGCACTCTGTAGCCGCAGGCCTTGAACAGCGCGATGTGCTTGGGGACGGAGGATATCCACTCCTCGCCGCGAATGACGTGGGTCGTGCGCATGAAGTGGTCGTCGCAGACGTGCGCGAAATGATAAGTCGGCACGCCGTCGCTCTTTAAGAGCACCTCGTCGATTATATTCTCGGGCATCTCTATCTTGCCGCGGATCAAATCGTCAAAGACTATCCTCTTGTTCTCGTCGCCCTCGGAGCGAAAGCGCAGAACATAGGGCTCGCCCGCCTCTATGCGTCTCTTCTGCTCCTCAAAGCTCAGGCTGCGGCACTTCGCCCACTTGCCGAAATATCCGGTTATCGCAGCGCCGCCGTTCTCCTGCTCCTCGCGTATGGCGGAGAGCTCGTCCGCCGTGCAGAAGCAGGGGTAGGCCTTGCCCTCCTGCACGAGACGCTTGGCTATCGCGTGATATATCTCAACGCGCTTGCTCTGCGTGTAAGGGCCGTAGTCACCCTTTTCCGTGTCAAAGCCGGTTACGCCCTCGTCGAATTCGAGACCGAAATTTTTGAATCCGTTGATTATCGCGGAGACGCCGTCGGCGACCTCGCGTTTTTTGTCGGTGTCCTCTATTCTCAGATAAGTCAGTCCGCCGCTGACTCTCGCCGTCAGAAAATCGACGAGCGCGCCGAACAGGCCGCCTATATGGAGATATCCCGTCGGGCTCGGAGAGAATCGGGTCACACGCGCCCCCTCGGGAAGCTCGCGCGGGGGGTATCTCAGCTCGCACTCCTCCGGCGTTAATATGTCCGGGCCGAACAGGAGATCGGCGAGTTTTTCGTTATCAGTCATTAAACCGCACTCCGTTTCTTGAGTAAATATATACACTATATTATCGCAGAAAAACGCCCGTCAATCAAGAGCCAAAGAACAATTTCTCAAATCAAAAGAGGACAATCGATAAAAATTTCATAAATCTTTAATTTTCCATTGATTTTTGCACTCTTTTATTTTATAATGAATACGACCGCGCAAGCAGTGGATTGATTTTTCGTGCTCATTCGCTCGGGAGAGAAAACCGCAAAAAAGCGCGACTGAATGAAGATTTCATATTCGGAGGTAACAGAAATGACAAAGAAGATCATAGCTCTTGTCCTTGCTCTCTGCTTCGTTTTTGCTTTTGCAGCCTGCAAGAAGGATAAGGACAACGGCGACACAACCACAGGCGAGCCCAACACTTCCGCAAACGGCGAGACCGTTGCAAACGACGAGTCCACCGATGCAGAACCCGCGAGCGGCGACGAGTCCACCGAGGCTGAGACCGACGCTTCCGGCAACACCGTAGCTCCCGAGGAGACCAAGAAGGACAATCAGGGCGGCAATCAGGGCGGCAATCAGGGCGGCAGCAGCACTGCTTCCAAGCCCGCGACAAAGGCTGAGATAGTTGCGTATTTCAACAAGGCCATTAACGGCGTTAAGCCCAACGCAAAGAGCGTTACAAGAGTTTCTGAGACGAACTACAGAAGCGGCAAAATCACCGGAGTTCCCTCTTTTGTTAATTCGCTTGTCGGCGGTATAGACAGCTTTGTTGACGGTCAGCTCAAGAAGAACAGCAAGGGCTCCGAAACATTCTCCAATTCTGCGGCTATAAAGGCTAACTTCCCTGTTGAGAACGAGTCCTGGTCGAGCAAGCTTACTGCGAATGATGTCGCAAGCGCAACTTGCACCGAGGCGGGCGGAGTTTACACCATTACTATAAAGATGGTTGCCGACAAGGCTTCCTCCAACGTTCATCACGGCTCGGGTCATGCCCCGAAGGTTTTCAGCGTGGTTCTCCCGTCCGTTATCAACGATCAGTTTAGCAGCGGCGTGCTTAAGTCTGTCGCTAAAGCCTTTAAAATCGGCACCGCTCAGATGGAGTATCCCTCCGGCACAGTTACCGTTAAGGTTGATGCTAAGACCAGCCGTGTTATCAATGCTACATATGATGCCAAATGGACAATTCACCTTCCTCTTGGCGACGAAATGGTAGTGCTTCCTTTCGGCACAAAGACCATTTACAACATCGCTTACTAATTAAACAAAATGACTGTTTTGAGGCAGGAGAGCTCCTGCCTCAAACTGTATTTCTAAACATATTAAAAAAGAGGGATATTTAAAATGGAAAAGAAAGTTCTTGTTGAAACTTCCGCCCGCCATGTACATGTCACCAGAGAAGCTCTCGATATCCTCTTCGGTGAGGGCTATGAGCTGACCGTCAAGAAGGAGCTCTCTCAGCCCGGCCAGTTTGCGAGCAACGAGCGCGTTGCCGTTATCGGACCGAAGGGCAGTTTCCCGGCGGTCTCCATCCTCGGCCCCGTGCGTCCCGAGAATCAGGTTGAGATTTCGCTCACCGACGCCCGTTCGATAGGCGTGACCGCTCCCGTAAGAGAGAGCGGCGACGTTGCGGGCAGCGGCGCCTGCAAGCTTGTCGGCCCCAAGGGCGAAATAGAGCTTGAGTGCGGCGTTATCGCGGCGCAGAGACATATCCATGCAACTCCCGAGGACGCCGAGAAGTTCGGTCTCAGTGACAAGCAGATTGTCAGCGTGAAGATCGATTCCGACGGACGCTCGCTTGTATTCGGCGACGTGGTAGTCAGAGTCAGCCCGAAGTACGCTCTGGCAATGCACATCGATACCGACGAGTCCAACGCCGCAGGCGCAACTCCCGGCCTCATGGGCGAGATACTCGCATAACTCTCCGAAATTCAGCCCTCTGCGCTTTTTCGTGCGGAGGGCTTTTTCTTTTTCGGGTCGGCGGTGAAGGATAATATCTGTCTGCGATATTTCTTTTGCCGAAATGAATATTTCTTGCCGCCGCGATTTACGATGACGTATTTCAACAATTTATAAGCCTTTTTGTTAAGCGATTTTTTATTTTTTGTCTATTGACGGATTTGTGCAGCAATTATACAATATATGTAACAAAGCCCCAAAGGAGTGGAAAAGATGAAGAAGATTATTGCAATAATCCTTGCGGCTGTGCTCGTTCTTTCGTTTGCGGCCTGCAAGAAGACCGATAAGAACCCCGATACAACCGCTGCGGCCGACGCTCAGACCTCAGAGCAGGCGGGTGACGCGACCGGTGAGGAGACTGCTTCAACCGACGAGACGTCCTCCGAGACCGAGATTGTTACCGATAAAGAGGGACACACCGTTGTCGAGACAGACGCTGCCAAGCCCTCCGAAAGCAAGACCCCGTCCGGCGGCAGCACCGTGACTCCCTCAAAGGATCTCAATACCAACGACGCTGCGGCCTGCATCAAGGCTTATCAGGCGGCTATCGCCAAGACAAAGCAGTTCAAGAGCGGCAGACAGAGCATGTCCCTCAAGGGCGAGATAACCGCAAGCGGATTTCTCGGAGCCATTTTTTATGTGGCTCAAAAGAGTATAGCCAACGCGCTGAGCAAGAACTCCAAGGATCGCACCGATATCCCCGGCAACCCCTCGGGTATGAAGGCGAGCCACATGAAGAGCGCGAGCGCAGTGACCGGCGGCAACTACACCACTATAACCTTCAACGTCAAGGATCAGACTCAGGGTCCCAAGGCGAGCAACCATGCAGGCTCCGTAGGCTGTGCGGTCGGTACTCTCGGCGATGTTGACAGGGCTATAAAGGAGCTCGGACTCAAGGTTGACTACAAGGACGGCAAGATAGAGCTGACCTACACCAACTGCAAGGTCGTTGTCAAAATCGACAACACCACCGGCAAGATCGTCGAGGGCAGCTGGGTTTATGATGTCAACGTCTATGCAAACGGTATCAAGGTCTCCGGCGTCTCCGTAAACAACCTCAAGGGTATCGTCGCTTTCTCGTATACCGCGAAGGGCTGATAACCGAAAAACCGAAGCCGTCCGTCTTTTTCAGGCGGGCGGCTTTTTGCTGTCTTTTGACAAAAAAAGCAAGATTCCGCCGGCTTTATTAAAAGTTAATTATTATATACACTTTTTTATAAGATTTTTCTTGACCTGACTGCGCCGATAGCTTAAAATATAAATCCGGGAATAAATACTACGGGAGGGAGAAGAATGGATAAAAAGCTTTTGAGATTCGCTGCGGCAGTGCTTGCGGCGATATTGCTCTTTTCCTTCTCGGCGTGCAAGATAAAGGACGGCGACTCCGACTCCTCAACCGAGGAGCCGTCGGTAACGGCAGACTCGGGCACAGTGACCGAGTCGACAAAACCGGAGGGAGAGAACACAACGGGCGAGCCGACTACCGTCGGTCCAAGACCCTCGGCGCAGACCGGCTCATCCGGCACGACAAAGCCCGAGGCTATTAATGTTCACAGCGGGCTCAACTCCACCAATACCTCTAAGGTGCTCCGATATTACAAGGCGGCGGCTGCGAACACAAAGAGCATAGACGCCACGCAGCTTATGTCGATAAAGCGCGTTGACTACACTCCGCGCAACAGCTTCCAAAAGGGAATGCTCTCCCTGTTTACGGGTATAGCCTCTGCGGCGCTCGCGGCGAACAGCACGCCTGTGAACGAAGTGCCCGGAGTGCCCGATGAAATTAAGTCGAGCGACCTCATTTCGGCAAATGCCGTCGCTTACGGCAACTATACTATAGTGACCCTGAATGTCAGAACACAGCAGGATGATCAGAACACAAAGGACGCGCACCGCGGGCCTGTCGGGCGCACTGTCGGCACGGTAGGCAACCTTGACAGAGTCTTTGACGAGATGCCGAGCATCAAGGTGGACACCTCAAAGGGCAGCATTACGCTCAGATATGACGACTGCAAGGTCGTTGTCAAAATCGATAATGTCAGCGGAACGATAGTCAGCGGCACATGGAGCTACACCGTCGATATAGATGTAGATAATATATACGCGAGTATAGCGGGCAGCGACAGTATGCTGATAACGGATACCGGCGGCGCGGTCGATTACGTCATAAAGACTAATGACGGGACGACGCTTCGCAACGGCGTAAAAAAATAAAATATGGGACTGTCTGCGGCTAAACGCGACAGTCCCGTTTTTTCACGGCAATAAGAGAGAGCTGCCTTTTGACAGCTCTCTCTGTTTTTTATGTTTATTTGTCGGACTCGGCCTCGGCAGCCTTGGCTTCGTCGATGACCTTCTGCGCGACTACGGGCGGTGCGTCCTCGTAGCGGGTGAACTCGAGGGAGAACCAGCCTCTGCCGGCGGTCACGGAGCGCAGGACTGTTGAGAAGTCGCCCATCTCGCCCATGGGAACCTCCGCGATGAGCTCCTGAATCTTCGGCTCGTCGGACGGGCCCATGCCGAGCACGCGGCCGCGGCGCTTGGTGACGTCGCCCATGATGTCGCCGAGATTTTCATCGGGCATATAGGCCTTCAGAGTGCCTATGGGCTCGAGAATAACGGGGTTAGCCTGCGGAATACCGTTCTTGTAGGCTATGTTGGCAGCGGTCTTGAACGCCATTTCGGACGAGTCGACCGGATGATAAGAGCCGTCATAGAGAGTAGCCTTTAAGCCGACCATCGGATAGCCTGCAAGCACGCCCTTCTTGACGCTGTCGCGCAGACCCTTTTCGACCGCGGGGAAGAAGTTCTTCGGCACGGAGCCGCCGACAACCTCCTCGGCGAAAACGAGATCGTCGCTCTCGCAGGGCTCGAAGCGGATAAAGACGTCGCCGAACTGGCCGTGTCCGCCGGACTGCTTCTTATGTCTGCCCTGAACCTCGACCTTCTTGCGGATGGACTCTCTGTATGCAACCTTCGGCACGCTGAGGTCAACCTCAACGCCGAACTTGTTCTTGAGCTTGGATACGATAACGTCAAGGTGCTGTTCGCCCAGACCGGAGAGCACCTGCTCGCGGGTCTCCTTGTTGATGACGAACGAAATAGTGGGATCCTCTTCGAGAAGTCTGAGCAGGCTCGCCGCGACCTTCTCTTCGTCGCCCTTCTTGCGAACCTTGACTGCCATGGACAGGCAGGGGGTCGGGAACTTGATGCCCTCGAGGGTTATCGGGTTCTTGGGCGAGCAGATAGTGTCGCCCGTCTTTATGCCCGCAAGCTTCGTCACAACGCCGATATCGCCGGCGGGGATGCAGGCTGCGTCCTCCTGCTTGCTGCCCTTGAGGGTGATTATCTTGCCCATTCTCTCGCTCTCTTCGGTGCGGGAGTTATATGCGGGAGTGTCCGCGGTTATCTTGCCGGATACGACCTTGAAGAAGGACATCTTGCCGACGAACGGGTCGGCGATGGTCTTGAAGCATATAGCCGCAAGAGGGCCGTTCTCGTCGCAGGGAAGACCGTTCTCGCCCGCCTTGTCGGCTGCGGAGGGAGCGGAATATACTATCTCGTCAAGGAGCATATCGATAGCTTCGCAGGTGTAGCCCGCGCAGGCGTATACGGGGATAACGGAGCCGTCGCTGACTCCGGAGTTGAGAGCCTTGATTATCTCTTCGCGGGTGAAGGTCTCGCCGGCAAAGAACTTCTCCATAAGCTCATCGTCGCTCGAGGCGACGGCCTCGGTGAGTATATCGAGCATCTCGTCAAGCTGCGCGTCGGAGGGCATATCGACTTCCTTTTTAGTGCCGCCGCTGTAGTCAAAAGCCTTGCGGGATGCGAGGTTGACATACGATGCGACCTTGCCGTTCTCCACATGGGGGACGATAACGGGGCAGATAGCGGCGCCGACCTCCTCCTTTATGGCTGCAAAGGTCTTGTAGAAATCGGTGTTATCCGCGTCGCAGCGGGTGATTGCGAACATTCTCGAGATACCTCTGGCGTTCGCGGCCTTGAGAGCCTTCTCCGCGCCGACGTCGAAGCCGGAGCCCGCCGCGGTGACTATGAGCACGCTGTCCGCTGCGCGGATGCCTTCGCTCATGCCGCCCGCAAAGTCAAAAAGACCGGGAGTGTCAATTATATTTATCTTCGCGCCGTTCCACTCTATAGCGGCAACAGCGGTTGATACCGTGGCCTTTCTCTTCTTCTCCTCGGCGTCAAAGTCGAGCACGGTGGTGCCGTCGGCGACTCTGCCGAGTCTGTCTGTAGCCTTCGCGGTGTAGAGCATGGCCTCCGCAAGTGTAGTTTTTCCTCGTCCGCCATGGCCTGCAATGGCGATATTTCTGATGTCTTTCGCGTTATAGGCTTTCAAAAAAAGTCCTCCTTATCAAAGCGCCGCCGCGCGTTTAGATTTACTGCATAAAAAATAACCACAGTTTTGAGGAAATTATAGCATAGATAACTATAGATTTCAATAAAAAATTGAAAATATATTCATTAATGTTATATAAACAGATTAGACGGGACGCAGGGACGCAAAAGAATAGGAAAATACTATGCTTTGTCACATTGAAGTGCTTTCCGAATAATATTTGTTTCGGATATAAAAACAAGGACCGCAGATTCGCCGCAGTCCCTGACGAAAATATCGCCCGCAATAAAATATCCCCCGCGCCGTGGGAGAATATGCCGTCCGTAGTCGCTCTGGGCTTTCTCTTCATCAGGTTGCCCTCGGCTTTCTCCATGCCGAGCGCAAGGCCGGGCAGGGAGTCGGTGACCATGTTTACCCAAAGCAGGTGAACGGGCTCGAGAAGCTGGAAGTTGAGGATAGAGGCAACGAACATGATTATAACCTCGGACATATTCGTTGAAAGCTGGAACTGAAACACCTTGCAGACGTTGTCGTAGATCTTTCTGCCCTCTTCGACCGCGTTGACGATAGTGGCGAAGTTGTCGTCCGCGAGAACCATGTCGGCGACGTCCTTTGTGTACTGGACTATGCCGGAAGCCGTCTTATGGACGGTGGACATCATCTTTCTTCCGGAGTCGAACGGAGCTTCGCCGATTCTGGGGCTCGCCTTGACGAGGTCATTCTTGCTCATGCCCAGGGCATAGGCGTATCCGACGAGAGCGGCCTCGGTGGGCTCGCCCGTAGTCTCAACTGCGGTAAGCTTACGGATAAGAGCCTGCCTCTTGCTCATCGCGGTAACGCCTATGGAAAGGATTATCGTGACGATTGCCGGCAGTCCCTCGGGTATGGCAGAGAGCGCAGGAAAAGATTGAAAAAAGACCTTCAACAGTATTATCTGCCAAAGGTCTTGCATCAAACGCCTGAAGGCCGTCTGTCTGCTGCCAGCCGAAGCGAGATTGTTGGCAAACAGATAGGATAATCCCCATAGCTACTCCCCATTGGTACATCAATAAATGATATCATATTCGGGGAAAAGTCAAGGCGTATTCAATAAAAAATTATCTTTTTGTCGAAAAATGTCAAATTATTATATTATCTGGAGGCTTTTCTTTTCGCTGCGGCACGCTGAACGGCCTTGATTATCTCGACTATCGGGATTATCGAAAACGCGAGGGCGAGCGATGTTGCATATTCGGCGAAGCCTATCGGAGTGAAGCCGAAGGCGTTTGCGAGGAACGGTATCTCAATAACCGCCGTAGTCAGCACGAGCGACGCCACCATAGCAGCAAACAGGGGCAGGTTGTGGCTGCCGCGAAGGCTCATCTTTATGACCGAGCCGCGCTGCGAGCGCATATTGAACGAGTGGAATATCTCGCACATCGACATGGTGAGGAATGCCATGGTCATGCCCTGCTCGCACTGTGCGATGTTCATGAACGCCCAGTGTCCCGTCTCAAAGCGTTCGCCTATAAAGAACGCCGCGAGGGTCAGCGCGGTAACGAGCACGCCCTGATAGAGCACGTCAAAGCCGAGCCCGCCTGCAAATATTCCGTCCGACGGATCGCGCGGGCGGCGGCGCATGATATCGCTCTCCGCCTTTTCGAGTCCGAGCGCGAGCGCCGGGAAGCAGTCGGTGACGAGGTTTATGAACAGCAGATGCGGCGCTTCGAGAATGGTGAAGCCGAGAAGCGTTGCGGTGAATATCGCGAGCACCTCCGCAAGGTTCGAGCCGAGCAGGAACTGAATGGCCTTTCGGATATTGTCATATATCCTGCGCCCCTCCTCGACGGCGTTGACAATGGTCGCGAAGTTGTCGTCCGTGAGCACCATGTCGGCGACGTTCTTCGTGACGTCCGTGCCGGTTATGCCCATGCCTATTCCGATATCCGCGCTCTTTATCGACGGCGCATCGTTGACTCCGTCGCCCGTCATGGCGGTTATCTTGCCCTTTGAGCGCCAGGCGTTGACTATTCTCGTCTTATGCTCGGGCTGCACGCGCGCGTATACATATATATTCTCGACTCTGTCCGCGAACTCCTCGTCGCTCATCGCGGAGAGCTCCGCTCCGGTTATGGCCTGCGAGGGGTCGGTGAGTATGCCGAGCTCCGAGGCGATGGCAACGGCGGTGTCCCTATGGTCGCCGGTTATCATAACGGGGGTTATGCCCGCGCCGCGGCACTCCTCTATAGCTGCCTTGACCTCCGGACGAACGGGGTCTATCATGCCGGTAAGGCCGATGAATATCAGATCATGCTCGAGCGCCTCGGGTGAAAAATCGTCGGGCGCGGAGTCGTATTTTCTCATCGCCGCCGCGAGCACGCGCAGAGCCTTATCCGCCATCCTCTTGTTTTCCGAGGCTATTGTCGCCCTTATCTCGTCTGTCATCGGAACGATTTTTCCGTCGATAAAGGCGTGGGTGCAGAGGTCGACGACAACATCGGGAGCACCCTTTGTGTATTGAATAATGCCGTCCGGTGTCTTGTGGACGGTGGACATCATCTTTCTGCCGGAGTCGAACGGAGCTTCGCCGATTCTCGGGCTGTCGCTTTTCAGCTCGCCCTTATGAAGTCCGAGGCTTATCGCGTAGCTGACGAGAGCCGCCTCCGTGGGCTCGCCGATCACGAGCCCGTCGGAATCCTCCTGCGCGTCGGAGCAGAGGGACATGGCTCTTGCGAGCAGCTTTTCGTCGCCGTAATGATCGACGACGGTCATCTTGTTCTGCGTGAGAGTGCCTGTCTTGTCGGAGCAGATTATCTGCGCGCAGCCGAGCGTCTCAACAGCGGTGAGCTTGCGGATAACCGCATTTTTCTTCGACATATTCGTAACGCCTATCGACAGCACGATAGTGACCACCGCCGCAAGTCCCTCGGGAACGGCGGCAACGGCGAGACTGACGGCTACCATAAACACGTCGATAACGCTCTTGAATATCAGCGCGGGATCGCCGCCCGCGAGAGTGGAGCGCTCCATGAACAGCGAAAACGCGAAGATGAAAACGCAGATTCCCAGCACAAGGAAGGTGAGCGTCTTAGAGAGTCCCGCAAGCTTTTTCTGGAGCGGGGTCTGTCCGTCCTCCGCCTTTGTTATGGCGTCGGCTATCTTGCCCATCTCGGTATTCATGCCCGTGTCGGTGACAACGGCCTTGCCGCGTCCGTAGACAACGGCGCTGCCCATATACGCCATGTTCTTTCTGTCGCCCAGCGGAATATCGCCGCCGTTGCCCGCGCCGAGAACGGAGATAATCTTGCTCACGGGCACGCTCTCGCCCGTCAGCGCAGCCTCCTCTATTTTAAGGCTGGCGCTCTCGAATATGCGGCAGTCTGCGGGAACAGCGTCGCCCGCCTCGAGCACAACAACGTCGCCGACGGTCAGATCCTCGCTCTTGACGGTCATGATTTTGCCCTCGCGTATGACCTTGGAGGTCGCCGCGCTCATCTCCTGAAGCGCCTCGATAGCCTTTTCCGCCTTGCTCTCCTGCAAGACGCCGAGCACGGCGTTTATGAGCACAACGGCGAGGATTATCACGGTGTCCGTAGGGAAGGACGGCGAGCCGGAGACCTTGCCCTCGTAGACTGTCGTCACGGCGGATATGACCGCGGCGACGATAAGGATGATTATCATCGGGTCGGCAAGCTGTTCAAAAAACCGCTTGACGAGCGATTTCTGCTTTGCCTGTGCCAATTTGTTTTTGCCGTATTTCTCAAGACGGCGTTCGGCCTCGGACTGCGAAAGTCCGTTTTCCGAGCTCTCCGTCCGCTTAAACACCTCGCGGACGTCTTCAAGATAGTACTTCAATTTTTATGCCTCCCTTTCGGTTAAACAAAAAAGACCTTCGACAGACCATGTCTGCCAAAGGTCTTGCCTCAAACACGCCTGAACGCATATGTCTGCTGCCAGCCGGGCTCGGTCGGTTATTGCGGCCTGCACGACGGTTGGTGACAGCAAGATGGACTTTCGCCCATAGCTACTCCCCAATGGATTACATTTATCATATCCTAAAGGACATATTTTGTCAATTAACAATTTGTAAATTTTTATCGGGCTTTCGTGATTATTCGACAAAATTGCTATTGACAAAGGCGAAACGGGATTATATAATTATTTGCGTATTCTGACAAATGTTTCTGTGGACTCGCATGTTTTTTGTAAGCCATTGACCGTTTGCGTTTGATGGTTCGAGAAAATGTGCGGGCCCATTGCACAACATATAATATAGAATGCAAATTTTTTCACGGAGGTACCGCAATGAAGGGTACAGTCAAATGGTTCAACGCAGAAAAAGGTTTTGGCTTCATCGCTAACGATGAGGGCGGCGACGATGTTTTCGTACATTTCTCCGCTATCGTTGCAGACGGATACAGAACTCTTACCGAGGGTCAGAAGGTCACCTTTGAGGTCGAGCCGGATCCCAAGGATTCCAGCAAGCTCAGAGCTGTCAACGTTGTCGGCGAATAATTTTTCCCGCAGTTGATAAGACGGCCGCGTTTCCGCTGACCGCAGAGCAAAATGACAAAGGTCATAATTCACAAAGCGTGGATTATGGCCTTTATTTTTTCCCGATTTTTTTGTTTTACGCTCTAATAATTATCGGTAAAGCGAAATGCATTGCCGCGGGCAGAGTTGTTTTTGATATAATGTTGTGATATAATTCAATATAGAACAGATATGCATACAGTGAAGAAGGGATGTGCGACGATGTCGGTTCCGAAGTATTATCAGTTTTTTCCATATGTTCTTGACTGCCTCGCGGACGGAGAGGAACATAATTTAAAAGAGATTGCGGAATATTGTGCCGATAAATTTAAGCTTACCGATGAGGACAAAAGAGAAATGCTGCCGAGCGGGCAGCCGACATATCTAAACCGCGTCGGCTGGGCAAGAACCTATCTGAAAAAAGCCGGATTGATAGACAGGGCTTCAAGATCGGTATATGTGATAACGGAGCTCGGGAAAGAAGCAGTTGAAAAAGGAAGCAGCAAAGTTGACCTTGATTATCTGCGTAAATTTGATTCTTTCAACGAGTTTTCCAATCCTAAAAATGCCCAAACGGAGAAGAGCGGCATAAACAAAAAAGAGGAAAGTCCGCAGGAACAGCTTGAAATCTCCATACGAGAAATCAATTTGTCGCTTGCCGACAGTTTGATGAGCGAGTTGTTGAAAATGACTCCGTATGATTTTGAAAACTTAATCGTAAGACTGCTTATAAAAATGGGTTACGGAACATTAAAACAAAACGAATCGGCAGTTACTCAAAAATCCGGAGATGAAGGTATTGACGGAATTGTGTCGGCAGATAAGTTCGGTTTCGATTCGATTTATATACAGGCGAAAAAGTGGAGGTCGGATACCACGGTCGGGAGACCCGAGATACAAAGATTTTTAGGTGCGTTGGCGGGACAGGGTGCAACAAAGGGGATTTTTATCACGACGGCACACTTTTCAAAAGAAGCAACAGCTTTTGCGGAAAAACAGCTGCACCAAAAAATTGTTTTGGTTGACGGGAATCAACTGACGGAACTGATGATTGAATATAATTTGGGTGTTTCGGTGGTCGAAACCTATGTAGTCAAAAGAGTTGACTACGATTTTTTCAATGATGATTTGTAATAAAACAGGCGTCGGAGCTCAGCTGCCTTGACGCCTGTTTTTCTGCTGTTCGGTAACAGCAGAAAGTAAATCAATCATTATTATTTCTTCTCGAAAGCATATCCTCTGCAATGCTCTTTGCAAGCTCATCCATGTGCGAGAAGTCCATGGCGGAGATATATATGCTCTCCAATTTGTCGTGAATTTTCTTTGCGCTCTTGAGCGAGTCCGCCGCCTCGGCGATAAACTCGCCGTAGGCCTTCTTTGTGAAATTCAGCCGCGGCAGACGGCGGCGAAGCGCGGCGCGGTCGGTGAAGCGCGCGCAGTTTGTTTTCACGGCTCCGTCAAGCTCCGCCTCATGCAGCCTGTTTGAGGTCACGAAGCCGAGCGACAGCGCGGGAATGAGCAGATGCTCCGGCTCGCCGCTCGGGTCGAGCGGGCAGGGACTTGCGATTATATCGTGCCCGCCCGACAACGCATATCCGCGCAGCAGGGAGAGCAGCGCCGATGAGCACGCCGCGTTTTCGTCCTCTATGACATAGACTTTCTCGCACATCGCCTCAACGGTTTTATTAAAAAAGGTTATCCCGTCCGGCGTGACGGCGGACAAATTTATGTGCCGCTCCTCGCCGATACGTCCCGTAGGAGCGCCGAACTCGCGCGCCGCTATGCGCGATGCTGTGCGCTTTATTTTTGCCGTGTCGGCGCAGGCGAGCGTCAGGCGCAGAATATCCTCGCGCAAGAGAGCCGAGGCCTCGAGAAAACGTCTGCATCTGCGGTGATATGCCGCGTTTTCGTCGCTGAGAGAGATGATTTCGTCACGCCGCGAGCGCAGAATGTTTTTATCCCAGAATTTGCCCAGGTCGATTATTTCCTGCGCGGCGCCCGGATATTTCGGCTCGAGCGTGTGCGGGGAAGTGCCGTCAACTACTAAGCAGTTGAGAGCGGGCGCATACACGCCGTCGAGCGAGGCGGGGTCGGACGAGCAGTATATTAGCTCCGTCCCGATTCCCGCGTCGGTCAGGGCGGCGTTTATTTTTTTCATCAGGCTCGATTTCCCCGTGCCCGGACCGCCCTTTATTATATATGTGTATCCGCCCGAATGAGCGGGGCACAGCTCGCCGAAAAACGAATGAAAGCCCTCGGGCGAGCTGCACCCGAGAAAATAGCCGATGTTACCCATAATACGCCTCCCGAAAAGTCATATTACAGAGTATTCACCGCCCGCTTGTCAGGTTACGGAAAATACAGGCGCGGATATTTGCCGCCGATAACATCCTCGTCAAGGTTGACAAATCGGGCTAAAAAAGGTAAAATATCATGAGTAAATTTGAACGGCTTTTGCGGAGTCTGTCCCTCTGTCGGACAAAGAGCCGCGACTATGTTTCTGAGGGAAGCGCGCGGATTGAAAGCAGAAAGCCAATAAGCAGAAAACAAACTAAAAAACATAATACAACCGGGTGTGGCGCAGTTGGTAGCGCGGGTGGTTTGGGATCATAGACGGTGTTCGCACCGTGCAAAAGCGAAAACCGCCGAAAACCCTTCAACCGTGAGATTTTTGGGCGGTTTGGAAAACAAAAAATAGCGGTCAAAAATGTGTTTGACCACAGATTTGACCACTTACACGACCACAATTTAATAACTATCGGGGTGTAGCGCAGTTGATAGCGCGCCGCATTTGGGATGCGGAGGCCGCGAGTTTGAGCCTCGCCACTCCGACCAATTTTTAAGCGATTTCAGTATTTTTTACTGCAATCGCTTATTTTTTCAGAATGAGTATTGACAAATAAAAATTTTCTGATATAATTTAATGATTTATCACTAAAGTGTTGAATGGGTGGCATGGGCGAAAAGGAGAAATATAAAATGTACAGAATTGTTGATGAGTCAGAATGCAAAAGGTATCGCTCTGACTGTTCACATGTCTTAAAAAAGACATGTGCCTTACTTAAAGAAAAATGCATTAACGCCCAATTTACTCTTGTTGGCAGTGGAGCAAGAAATATGGTTACACGAAACGGCAATGGACCGTTTGACCTTGACTACAACCTTGAAATAATTAAAGCTCCGGACGAATATTGGAATGATCTGCGTCATTTAAAAAATACCGTTCGTATTTTGCTTGATAAAGCCGAAGGATTGACTTGCTTTTCCGAATCACAAGATTCAACTTCATGCTTGACAGCTCTGTTACATTTCAAAGATGAACCTGCAGTTGAATTTAGTTTTGATGTTGCAATTGTCGCTAAAAATTCTGATGGAACACTGTGCAGGTTGATTCATAATAAAAATGTCTGGGAATACGGTAATGACCAGTATGTTTGGAATGAGGTTCCACGCTCTCACAACATAGCGCAAAAGGTAAAACAAATCAAAATCAATGATTTATGGCTTGATGTAAGAGAGCGATATATTTATCTTAAAAATCTATATTTATCTCATCCGTTAGAGAAAGATCATCCGTCATTTATTGTTTATGTTGAAGCTGTCAATCAAATTTATAATCAATATTTTAATTAGCGACTGTATTCTTTGTCTACAGCACCTCAAATTTTGACAGGGTGACTTTTTCGGTCACCCTGTCATTTTCTCTTTTTCCGCCTTGATTTGCGCCTTGACCTGCACAATCATTTCCGCCAGCTTTTCTTCGCATTCCTCGCGCGTTTTCGCGTAGATATTGTGGCTTTCCCGCTTGCCGTAGGCGTTGGTCGGAGTGTACCGTCCCTCGTAGAGGTGGTCGTTTATCATCGTCACGCAACCCGTGCCGGGCTTGCGTATCTTGCCCTTATACGGCTCAAATTTCGGCTCTGTCGGCTGATTGTCCGCTTCACTGTCACTTGCCTTGTCCGTTGCGTTCGGCTCGGGAATGGGCGTGTCAGCCCCTGCAATCTCGCGGTCAATCCTTGCCGCTGCCTGCTTCTGCATGGTGTCGGTGATATGGCTATAAATATTGAGCGTGGTTTCCGCGCTTACATGTCCTATCATGGCGGACAGCGTTTTGATGTCCATGCCGTTTTCCAGTGCCATGGTGGCAAAGGTATGGCGCAGGTCGTGAAACCGCACCCGCTTGCAGTTTGCGCGTTCCAGTATCTTCTGAAACCGATGATAGACCGCCGAAGGGTGGCGCGGTTGCGTGAGGTCAAGCGGGGACGGGAAAATCCACTCGCTGTCGGTTCGCGTTTTCAGCTCTGCCAGCAGTTCTGTCATTTCGGGCGGCAGCAGAATCATGCGGTTGGAGGATTTCGTCTTCGGTGTGGAGATCAGCACCTTTCCGTTGACCTTCAGCACCTGCCGCGAGATGTGAAGCTCGCCCGTTTTCAGATTCAGATCCCGCCATTTCAGCGCGAGGATTTCGCCTCGCCGCATGCCGGTGGTCAGCTCCAGAAGAAAGAGCTCGTAATATCCCTCCTCTCTTGCCTGTATGAGAAACCGCGTGATTTCCGGCGGAGTCAGCACCTGCATTTCCTTTGCCTTTTTCGGCGGCAGCTTGCAGCGGATAGCCGGGTTTGTACGGAGCAGGTCATCCCGCACGGCCCGTTCCAAGGCGGAGCGGCAGACCGCGTGGCACATCCGCACCATGCGGTCGGAAAGTCCCGCGCCGTATTGCTCCGTCAGACGCTTGCGGCCGTTCTTTTTCAGCCGCCCGTAGAATTGCTGTAAATCATTCTGTGACAATTTGTTCAGCGGGATCTTCCCGATCTCCGGCAGGACATGGTTGTGGATGACGTTTTCGTAGTTGTTCTGCGTGGAGGCGCGAAGCGTCGGCTTGCTGTGGGTTTCGTACCAGTAGCACAGCCAGTCCCCGAACAGCATATCCGACTTAACTTTTCGGTCATTTCGCCCCACCATGCTTTCGGTGAGCTGACGTAGCTTCTCCTGACATTCCCGCTTTGTTTTGGCGAGAACATTCTTCGTCTTGGGAAGGCCGCTGTCATCATAGCCGATGACAACGCGGCCCTCCCACCGGCCGTCGCCGCGCTGTCTTACGGTGCCAGTTCCGCTTTTCCGTTTCTTTGCCAAGGTCTCAGCCCCTTTCCAAGCAGATCTTCCATGAAGCCGCCTACGATGCCGCTGGCGGCTTTTTGCATATCCGGTGTGACGTGGGTGTAGGTATCCAGCGTGAAGCTGGCGTTGGTATGCCCCAGAATCCCCGACAGGGTTTTGGCGTCCACACCGCTGGCGATGGCATGGG
>ERZ825670.652-NODE-652-length-44279-cov-4.625226_pt1 | contig 44279 bp, 41 predicted proteins | sample MGYA00519929_ERZ825670 | MGnify/ENA primary metagenome ERZ825670 (study PRJEB31778, sample SAMEA3449207) | human gut metagenome | biome: human gut; feature: human-associated habitat; material: faeces | place: United Kingdom | collected 2010/2012 ...
TACTTGTTCTGAACTAAAATTTATTATATTTCCATTACTAGATTTTTTAATAAAGTATGTGCTATTTCTTCATTTTCGATTTTTATCTCATAATTATTATCTATGTTTTTCTCGATATTCAAATTTAAATCTTTGATTTCTGCTGTAATATCTTGTTTTGTATTAATAATTAATCTATTTGCTTTATATGCATCTTTTATTTCTTTCAAATTTCCTTTTAACACAGTTTTGCCTTTATTTACAATGACAACATCACTGCAAAATTCCTCAATTGATGTCATTTGATGACTTGACATTACAATATATTTGCCCTTTTCAACTAATTCTAGAATTACTTCTTTTAGCAATTCTGTATTAACTGGATCTAAACCACTAAATGGCTCGTCTAACACTATTAATTCTGGATCATTTAATATAGCTGTTATAAATTGAACTTTTTGTTGATTTCCTTTAGAAAGTTTCTCTGCTGTCATATTTTTATATTCTGATACTTTTAGCTTATCCATCCAATAATCAATTTCTTTACTTGCGTTTTCTTTTTTCATACCTTTTAATTCTGCAAAATATAATAATTGCTCGTAAATTTTAGACTTTGGATAAATTCCTCTTTCTTCTGGTAAATATCCAAAATTAACATTTTTCCTTTCTACTTTTTTACCATTCCATGTAATTTCGCCTGAATCCTTTTTTAGTATTCCAAGCATCATTCTTATTGTCGTTGATTTTCCTGCACCATTTGTTCCTAATAACCCAAATACTCCTGGTTTATTTATATCAAAACTGATATTATCTACTGCTAATTTTTCACCAAAATATTTACTTACTTTTTCTATTTTTAGCCCCATTTTTATAATCCCCTTTTAATAAATTGTTTTTATTTTATCATTCTTATATAAATTTGTCAAAACGCAAAAATAACAAAATGGGACCGGGGATTTTCTTGACACTCTTGTCAAAAAAATCCCCGATACAAAATTACCAAATTATTATTTTATCTCAATAGCTCCTACTCCACCATCAATGTCTATATATGTTTCTCCATGTCCATATTCGTTTCCATCTGTTGTTTCCTTGCCATCAATAGTAATAGAACCTATACCTTTATTTACTTTAATTTTATAATTTTCAGTTCCATCTGTCAGATTAAAGTTTAATTTTCCAACACCAGCATTTACATCATTTCTACCTGTTAATTTTGCGTTCAAAGAAAAATCTCCAACTCCTGTATTTAATTTCAAATTATTCATAGCTCCAGATAAAATTTCAATTTTTCCAGCTCCACCATCGATTTCTGATTTGTTAGATACATTCAATTCTTGCATTACAACTTTTCCAGCACCCATATCGAAATCAAAATTTCTTGTTGCTAATTCTTCTATACTAATTTTTCCTGCTCCTGCATCTATCTTCACACTGTCCCAAAGCATATTTTCTGGCATATATAAGATAATTTGACTCGCATCGTTTCCTTTTGAAAACCAATTTTTTGTTTTATCTTTTATTGTCAATTGGCTTCCTTCTTGATTGCATTTAACATTCAAATTATTAGTTTCTACTCTAAGCATTTCACCATTTTTTATTTCTAAATTTGATGCATTTAGTTCTATTTTTAATGTTGTAATATCTGTATTTCCTATTGTAGAATAGATTTCTTCTTGGCTTTCTATTATTTCAACATCTTTCGTTGCGCCACTAATCCAAGATAATCCATATAATACACTTAATACAACTGAAACAATATTAATTATTATAAATATAGCTAATGCTATTGCTAAATATTTTATTATTTTTTGAACTACATTCATTTTATATCAACTCCTCCAAATATACATGTTGAATTAATATAAATAGTGTGCTCACTTTCTTGGTTATGAACAGATTTGTCTGTTACCCCTCCAAATATTGGAGTTGATTTGATTTTTACTTTTACATTTGAAGGTACATATATTTCTACTCCTCCAAATATTGATTCTGCTTTTATAACTGTGTCTGAATTGATAATAGCTTGACGCAAGTCACATTTTACTCCTCCAAATACAGCTGTTAAATCAGCTCCTTTAAATTCTTCATTCTCAAAATTTGCATTTTGTTCTGAAAATGTTGCACAATATGAAGGGATATCTTTTTGACTTTTATTTATCTTACTTATTTCAGAATTTATTTTTCCATGGATTGAATCCTTAAAAATTATTGATACACCTATTATTACTAATGCTACTGGTACTACTAATTTCCATACCATTTCGAAGTTTAATAAGCCTTGACATGCTAATAATAAAGCTCCTCCAATAACTAATCCTATTACATTTCCTGTTTTATCACTATCATTAAATAATCCTATAAAACATGGCACTATAATGAATAATGTCCACCAACCATCAAAAAATATGTCTATATTTGTTATTCCTATTGCATTTCCTGCTAAAATTAATCCGACTACTATAAATGCTATTCCCCATAATATATTTTCAAATTTTTTCATTTTTAAATCTCCTTTATTTTACATAGTAATGTCTAATTGGTTTTAAGTTATCATCTAATTCATAGCAAATTGGATTTCCTGTTTGAATTTCTAGTTTTACTATGTCTTCATCACTAATATCGTCAAGATATTTCATTAAACCTCTTAAACTGTTTCCATGTGCTGCTATTATTATATTTCTACCTTTTTCTAAATCTGGTTTTATGTCTGAATTCCAATATTCTATAACTCTTTTAATTGTATCTACTAGATTTTCTGTTTTAGGTAGTTCATCTTTAGTTAACTCTTTATATTTAGGATCATTACCTGGATATCTTGGATCTGTTTCTTCTAATTCTGGTGGTCTTACATCTGAGCTTCTTCTCCAAAGCAATACTTGTTCATCACCGTATTTTTTTCTTGTTTCGTCTTTGTTTAAACCTTGTAAAGCTCCATAGTGTCTTTCATTAAGTCTCCAGCTTCTCTTAATTTCGATATTTTCTTCTCCCATTTCTTTTAAAATTAAGTCTAATGTATGTTCAGCTCTTTTTAAAACTGATGTATATGCTAAATCGAAATGATATCCTTTTTCTTTTAATACCTTTCCAGCTTCTTTAGCTTCTCTTACTCCTTGTTCAGATAGTTCTACATCTGTCCATCCTGTAAACCTATTTTCTAGATTCCATTCGCTTTGTCCGTGTCTTACTAACACTAATTTTATCATAAAAATACCTCCTAATTTTAATCTAATGTGAATTATATTTCATATCGTAAAAAAAATCAACTTTCTTCTGCAACTTTTGTCTTTTTATCTCTCATCGTATTTATAATAACAATTACTGCACTAATTAAGATTAATGAATAGAAATTTATTCCTCTACTTAATAACATTGCACTACTTAGCATTGCTTCTGGAAATACATTTCTAAATATTCCTAAAAATCCACCTTCACTTACTCCAACTGCTCCCGGTGATGGAATTCCTGATACTGTTGCATATAACACAGCTTGTAATGTTAATACTTGCCATAAATTATATGTATTAAACCCTAATGCTCTATATACCCAGTATGGTACACTGTAATATGCTAACAATTGTATTATTGTTGTCAAAACTGTTTTTAACATTAATTTTTTATGTTGTTTTACATATACTGCGCTTTCTTGATAAGATTCTAATTCTTTTTCCATTTTTTCTTGTTTTTGCTCTATGTTTTTAACTCTAAAGAATTTCAATGCTTTTAATGCAAAATTTATTAATCCTCTTGATAATTTTTTTGAAAATATTCCTATAATCAACAATGCTAATGCTGATGAATTTAATGTAATTCCTAATATAAATAAATAAATCAATCCTGATTGTAATACATCAAAATGTATAACAGTACTTATAATTCCCATTGTTATTGTTACAATTTGAAAACTACAAAGTTGCATCATTAATGCCAATGTTGAATATGCAACTGGAATATCATCTTTATGCATATAATAAATTTCCATTGGTTGCCCACCACTTGCTGCTGGCGTGATAGAACTAAAGAAAAATCCAATCAATGTGTATTTTATATTTTTTAAAAATGTTGTTTTTTGCTTAAATTCCTTTAATACTCTTCTTATATTTATTGCCTCACACATAATGTATATAAACATTGCAATAATTCCAATAAATATATATCTTTTCTTTGCTCCTGCTGCTGCAGTTAATATCTGTGAAACATCTTGGTCTTTAAAAATTAATACAAATGTTAATACTATTAATAGAATAAATACAATTATATTCATTAATGTTTTTTTAGTTTTCTTAGTCTTTTCCATTTTTAACTCCTATCTTCTGTCTTTTTATCTATATTAGCAAACTTTATTAAACTTTTCAATATTCTTTAACATATCTTCATAAAATATTAATTTTAAAATCCAACAATTTTGTTATATGTTTCTATTGCAAAATTATCTGTCATTCCTGATATATAATAAATAATAGCTTTACAAAAATCTCTTTCATTTTTCATATCAAAAATAACATCATTTTTATTCTTATCATTTCGCTTCAAGTTCCAATAGTTTGATAGCCATTTTTCAAAGCTTTCAATTACTTCTGGATTAACTGATTTATCTTTTTTGCCATAATTGTTTTTGATTGTAGAATAAATCTCGTTTATAATTATATTAAAATATCTTGCAGATGGTTTTAATCTTTCTGCTTTGTAAATATATTTGTAATTAAATTCTTTTATTTCTTTCAACATCTTAAATGTACCTTCTGAAAAGCATAAACCTTTTTCAGGAGAAGAGTTTTCACATAAATCACCTATCAAATGATTTATTATTACTGTGTTATTTATTACTTCTTTTTGTTTTAAAATTTTATATAATTCTTCTAGCTTTTCATCTAAAATTCCTAAAGTAATTGCATCTTCTATGTCTCTACCTAAATAAGATATTTTGTCTGCAATTTTTACTACACATCCTTCCCAAGTATATGGTGCATATTGGTTTGGATATTCATAATCATATAAATTAATATATTCTTCTCTAGGTCTTAAACTATTTTCATCAATCTCGCCACAGTGTGAAATTATTCCATCTCTTACTGCATATGTTAAATTCAAATTTTGCCAATTTTGGTTCATGTCTTGCAATAATTCGATTTTGTCTACATATTCCATACCATTTCTTTCATGCCAAAAGTTTTCACCAATTTCTTTTTGTGATATTTCTGATAATATTCTTTCACCAGCATGGCCAAATGGGCTATGACCTATGTCATGCCCTGTGGCTATTGCTTTGGTTAGTTCTGTATTTAATCCAAAATATTTCGCAATTGTATAACTTACTGACTCAACATGCATTACATGTTCAATTCTTGTACATACATGATCATTCTCTGGCGAAAAGAATACTTGTGTTTTATGCTTTAAACGTCTATATGCATTGCAATGCAATATTCTTGTATAATCCCTTTCAAATTCTGAACGCATATCATTTTCTCTTTTATAAATTTCTTTTTCTCTTTTGATTATTTTCTCCCAATTAGGATTGTTAGGAGTTGCTGAATATTCTTTAAATTCACCTTCCATTTTTTCTCCTTCTTATGTATTAAAATAAATTTGTTTTAATTTTATTTATTAAATAATGGCTTCCTCCAAGACTTCTTCCATTTTCAACCATACTGATAACTAGCAATTGGTTGCTATCATTGTCTGAAGTGAAGCAGTCAAACCATCCTAGAACATCTGCTTCTGCATCTTTTGAACCTTTTAGTTCTGCAGTTCCAGTTTTTCCTGCAATAGTTCTTCCTTGAACTCTCATGTCTTTAGCTGTTCCTTCTTGATTTTCTACAACTTGAATCAAGTCTTCTTTAATTGTATTTGCAGCTTCTTTTGTGAATGCTCCTTCAACTAAATATGATGTTTCTGTTCCTTCTTCTAAATATGGTTTTATCATATTTCCATCATTTGCAAATGCTGAATAAATAGAAGCCATATGTATTGGATTTACAAGTATTTCTCCTTGACCGTATCCACTATCTGCAAGAACTTTTTCATTAGAAATTTCTCCATTATTTGCATATTGTGATTTTATATTTCCTAATGTGAAGTCAATGTTTTCTCCAAATTTAATTTGCTTTAATCCACTTGTAAAACTCTTTGCACCTATTTGTAATGCTGCTTGTGCAAAATAAATATTATCTGAGTGAATCATAGCATTTTCTAGATTTTTAGGTCCACTATATGCTGTAAGAGTAGTGATATCATATTGACCCCAGCCATCTTTTTTCCAGCTTAAACCACTATAAGAAAATATATCACTTGTACTTAACTTTCCAGTTGTTAATCCTACAGCACCTGTTACTGCTTTAAATGTTGAACCTGGGCAATAACTTTGCAAATATCTTGTAAGCATTGGCTTATTCTCATTATTTTTAATAGAATTCCATTTTTCTGTACTTAATCCTAATGTAAAATCATTTGGGTCATATGATGGTGTACTAACTAATGCTAACAATGCTCCAGTATTTGGATGCATTACTACAAAAAATCCTGCATCATTTTTTAATTCATTATATAGTTTTGATTGCATTGTTGAATCTATTGTTAATTTAATAGTTTCTCCATTTTGAACATCAATTTTTGCAATATCCTTTTTTCTCTTGCCATCTGAATCTTCAATATAAATTTCAAGTCCATCTTTTCCTTTTAGCCTTTCTTCATATTGTTTTTCTAATCCGGCTTTTCCTATAACACTCGTACTTGTATATCCTTTACCTCTATTAGCTTTTAATTCATCAGCTGTTATATTTTGAACATATCCAACTAAATGTGCAGAAGCTTCTCCTAATGGATAAACTCTTGATTTAGTACTTGTTATTTTAATTCCTGGTATTTGAAGCAATTGTTCTTTAAGTTCAATTGAGTCTACCTGAATCTTCTTAAGCGGTACAAATGTATCATCTTTTACCCAAGAAGCTGACAAAGTTTTATTGATAGAATCTGCAGTTGTTCCAAGTAAATTTGCAATCTTTTCTATATTTTCATCTTTGTTTTCTCCAAGCTTTCCTGGAACAATTCCAACAGAAGATACAGTACCAAGTCCAGCTAACATATTTCCATTTTTATCAACAATGCTGCCTCTTTCTGCAGAAATTGTTTTAATTCTAACTTTATCAGTACTACTTAAATTTGGGAATATTAAGCTTGATTTCCAGTTTAATTGATACCCTAATTCTTTATCTTTAATAACATTAGCTGTATTTTCAAACTCTATCTTTCCCGCTTCTGAATTCATTGATTGATTATATGAAATTACATATGTTTTAGAATTTTCTTCTGTTACATTAGTTATTTCAATTTTCATATCAGTCATATCAATGCCTTCATATATATTTTTATTTCTAGTTATAAAATCTTCCTTTGAAATTTGCTCTTTTGAATCATTTGTTAATAGCTTATACATTTCTTCATAATTTTGCTCATTAACATATCCAACATATTTTATCAATACATCTTCTGGCTTACTTGTATCTCTGGTCATTCTATATGCTATTACTCCACCAGCAACAGCAAGCACTATCACTATTATTGTTACAACAATTCCTATTACAATTTTTTTATTCATATTCATCACCCCTTAAAAAATTTATGATGAAATTTATTTAAAAATCCAACCAACAATTGTAGTAGCGCCAGTAACTAAAACTGCTCCAAATACGTATTTCCAAGCCGCATTTTTAAATGAAGCTCTATCATCTGCAGAAGATGTAACATATTTGATTCCTATATACACCATAACACCAGCTGCAATAGCATATCCGCACCATTGCATAACACCAATTATTTTACTAGCTGCTGACACACCTTGACCCACACCCGGTGTTGGATTAATTCCAATTCCAGATAATGCGAAAGCTTGTGACCCTATACTAAGAATCAAAATTATTAACATAGTAACAATAATGCCTTTTTTCATAGTCTCACTCCTTCTAATCTATATCTAAAACGCCGCCCTTGATCTTAAACAGATTAATGATCATAGGGCCAATCCAACCTGCACCAAAACATACAACCGTACCAACAATCCAAGGTAAAACAGCTGCTTTAGCATTGCTTTTTTCTACTGCCGAAGATGTCATATACATAATACCTATCTGGATAAGTTTAGCAACACAAATAGCACCACCAAGTCCAAGTAAAATTTTAAGAATATTTTCCATAATTGCATTTACAGTACCCATTCCATCAGTTGCATATGCCATATTGTTAATGCAAAAGCAAAGAGTAAAAACATTTATTAAAATAGTCATTAACTTATTAAATTTTCTATCTTTCATAAGACCCCCCTCCAATACTTCAAGGCTTACTATTATTTTAATTATAGCATACTAATCTGCCCTATTCAACAAAATTTCACAAATTTTGGAGAGAAAGGCTCGAAAAAAAATTACATTTCTTCTTGACAAACTATTCTTTTCCGTTTATACTAAGTGAGTACGAGATGGCGGAGTAGCTCAGATGGCTAGAGCGCCCGGTTCATACCCGGTAGGTCGTGAGTTCAATTCTCTCCTCCGCTACCATCAAAAGCCGCTAAATGTAAATTTAGTGGCTTTGTTTTTTTATTCACATTGCGCGGGTATAGTTTAATGGTAGAATACGGTGCTTCCGACCCCAAGGTGCGAGTTCGATTCTCGCTACCCGCTCCAATTTGTTTTAATAATTAGCATAGCACATATTTTTTCCATATTAATCCACTTGACTAAGATATCAAGTGATATAATATATTTGCATACGGAGTGGTGCCGAAGTGGTCATAACGGGGCTGACTCGAAATCAGTTGGTGGCATTTTGCTGCGCGTGGGTTCGAATCCCACCCACTCCGCCAAAAGCCCCTATATCAGTTTTATTTCTGATATAGAGGCTTTTTATATTTTTTAATTTTGTCCGTCTATTTTTTGAACTTCTTCAGGTGGTATTGGTCTTAAATATTTGTATTTTCCAAAATTATGAGAACTTTTTGTTTCTCCTTCTGACTCAATAGATGTATCATCACCTGCATTATATACTTTTCCAGTCTCTCCTGCATAAACTTCAACATGTCCATTTACAGCTAAAATATCACCTTTTTGTACATCTGAACTATTTTCTATCACCTCAAAATATTTAATACCATTAATAATTCCGTTATTTTTAGCTATTTGAACGTATACTTTCGAACTCTTTTGTAAAGAGAACTCATTCATCATTGTCTCACAGCCATTAGCTTGAGCATAATAGTACAAATATGCAGTAACTGCTGTACTACAGTCTGTTCTATAAGCACTGTCGTATTTTTTTTGCTTTGAAGGAATAATTTCATGTGCCACTTTCATATTATATTTGAACCCATGTGTTGCATAGTATTTTTTTACGTCAAACACAGCACCCAACCATGAATTATCATTCGGATCAGTTCTTACAAATTCCTCAAGTCCTTTTTCTTCCGTCAACAACATAAGTTTATAAACTTCTGAATTTATTCCTTCATAATTACTGCCAATATCTATTTTAGATAGTCCTTTATCATTAAGTAAATCTCTGATTGCCGTTTTCGTTCCATTTCCCATTTTACCATCAACAGTTCCAGTATAGTAACCTAATATTTTTAATGTCTCTTGAAGTATACGACATTGTGTTTCATTGTTAGCCAAATCAACTTTCTCTTTTCCAGAGATAATGTCTTCTAAGTAATCAACTTTTTTATCAGTATATGTTTTTGTTTCATTTAAAATTTTTAAAATCATATCCAAAGACATATCTGAAATATCATATCCACTTTCGCCCATTCCATTTATCGACAAAAATGTTTTCATTGCATACTTAAAATCAGCATCGTTCTCACCATTTTGTACGCCTTGATAATATCCCAATGTGAAAAGTTTAGATTTTAATAGCAGTATTTTGTCCTCTTGTGTAGCTTCACCAGCATTAAGTTTTCCTCTTAGTAATTCCAATTTTTGATTAGCCATTCTTATAGCAGATTCTTCTTTTGTTTCTTTACAATTCTTTATGAAAGTATAAACAGCATCCGTAATATCATTTTTGTTGCCAATGTTTAACGTTGAACCTTGATTTTTTAATAGTTCATTAATAGCTGCTTGCGTTTTCTTTCCATACTTTCCGTCTATCTCGCCAACATTATAGCCTTTCTCTGCCAATATTGTTTGAATCTCTTTTATTGCGTCTTCTGATTCAACATCAAAATGTTCTATGTCATTGTTTACGTCTTGTAAGCCTGTATAATTAGTACTTCCACATACAATACAAATCTTTTTAGCCTTTATGTATTTATTATTTTAACTTCCGCCTATAACATCCATATATATGTGTACATCTTCAGACTTGTAGTTACAGTCATCACATATTTTTCCGTGTTTACCATTACACAAATCTACCGTTTCACCGAAACGATGTGCACCATATTTTGTTGTATCAACCTTTCCTTTTGAATTATACATATTTCTATATCCACATTTACTGCAGATAGTATAGTGTCCATAGTAGTCTTTCTTTAGGATATATTCGTGTTCACACTCTGTTGTACCGCCCATATAAGCATAACCACAAATCTGACACTCATAGTATTTTCCATTTTTATCATTTACAAGTTTATAAGAATGATATTTACATACCCAACCGCAAATATCACAACTATTGGTTGAACTATTCATTTGATGTTTTTCATATTTAGGGCTAACTGCATTACATGTTTGGCAATGCATATAGTGTCCTTTTGAATCACTACTATATCCAGCTTTTCCTGTATATATGTGTCCTTTTGCTTTAATTACTTCTCCACAGTCTAAGCATTTACCGTCTTTTTCACAAGTTAAATCTATTACATTTTTGTGTTCACATTTTGGCATACTACTTTTATCTATATATCCACAAATACATTTATATGTTGATGGATCTATTACGTGGCTTGTAACTGTTGATGAAATCTTTTGGTTACATTCAGTACATTTTTTGTAATGTCCCTTTGAATCGTAACTCCAATTAGAACTTACTGTATGAGATTTTTTAGGTATTTCTCCAGTATCTATTAATTCATTACATTTCGAACATCTTATTTCATATTTTCCAGCAGATGCACAAGTAGCTTCTTTTGTTGTCTTTCTAGTTGATGTAGTATGCGGACATACTGATGCTGCATTTACGTATCCACATACTGTACATTTTCCTTTTGAATCATAAGTATGACTTCCAACATTCATTCTATATCCACATACCGTGCATTTTTTATAATGCTCGCTTGAACTATGTTTCCAAGTAGATACCTTATGCTCTTCGATAGTTGGGCTAACAGCATCACACACTTCACAATGTTTATAGTGTCCTTTACTATCACTACTGTATCCTGCACTTCCTGAATATGTATGCCCTTTCGCCTTAATTTCTTGACCACAATCTTGGCATTTACCATTCTTTAAACAAGTTAATCCAACTACATTTTGGTGTGTACATTCTGCAGTTGTTACCTTTTCAGTATATCCACATGTACCACATTTGCCATTTGAATTAAGAGTATGTTTTGCAAATCCAGACTGATATTTACATACCGTACATTCTTGATAATGTTGATTAGAATCATGTTTCCAAGTATATGTATGTGATGACATCTTTAATTTTTGACTACATACTGTACATAGTTTGTAATGATATGATGATTCTTTTCCCCATTCAGTAGTTTCTTTATGTCCTGATGCTGTGCCTTCTTCGTATCCACAAGCACTACATTTTTTAGGTTCGGTGCAACTTGATAAGGTAAAGCTATGTGTCATAACTGGCTTAATTTCTTCTCTTGATATTCCACATCTACTACATTTATATTTTGTTGTAGTACGTGTGCATACACTAGAACTTCCTACTGTTTCTTGATTATTACTTGTTACATTCCAGTTATGTCCAAGTTTTTGACCAGAAGTAGCTCCACAGCTGGTACAAGTCTTCGGTTTCGTACATGTTGCAGCTTTATAGGAATGTGCTTTTTTCGGTATCGTTACTGGTTTTATCAAAGCATCACAACTAGCACATCTAATTTGCGCTAATCCGGTTTCTGTACATGTTGCTTCTCTTTTAGTAATTCTTTTAGAAACAGAATGACTACAAGCACCAAATGAAACCGAACACAACAAAATTAAAATAATACTTACTAAACAACAAAAATGTTTAACTTTCTTCATTTGTATCCCCCTTACAAAATAACCGCATTTACAAAGTGCCAGTTATTAATCGTATATACAATATCTTATATTATGTTGAAAAATATGTAAATCTTTTTGTACAAAAAATAGGAACGGAATTTTTCCGTCCCTCTGGGTATTAGTTTTCAGGAGCCAAGTATCTCATAGAAACCCAGCCCAAATATTCGGCTCTCTCTGCATTACTGCAGTATGCCCAAATGCGTCCATCTGACGTCGGAACGTATTTCTCTACCGATACGACATCTCCTTTGTACAGAAGCCCACATATATCAGCTTGAATGTTACCTTCTTCTCGAATGTTCACCATGTTTCCAGTAACTTTCATGTATTTTCCCAGTTTAAATTGCTTACCACTAGAAAAATACAAATCTGCTACATTTGCATATCCATACCTATACTGCAAATCTTCTTCATCATGCAATACTTGTGCCCACACATAGTTATCGTCCGGATAAAATTCAAAAACTTCAATGTCATCTCCTTTAACGAGTGTAGCATATGCCGGTCCATCATCTGTTGCCCAAAGCCGCAATTCGGTGTCTACGTTTGCCGTCATCATTACCGCAGTTTGTACTACTTTTTCCTGTTCATAGGCTTCCGCCACCGAAACAGAAACAAAGCTGAAAACTAAAATGGTCATAAGGATTGTTGCAAGAATTTTTTTCATTGAAATAGCCCTCCCAAAAAAATATATTACTACGCCCATATTTTACCACTTTTTAAACATTACGTCAACTTGCTAGTTTTTTCTTTTATTTTTTATAAGCTTTATTCCGTCATCTATAAATTCATTTTTAGTCACCCATGCCATGCCAAAATAAGTTATAACACCCAAGAGAACTGAAACAAAAATCAAAACAAATCTAGAAAAATCAAATTTCGATTTTAACAAATAAAGTACAATCGCCATTACACTAGCTGCACATATTGTTTTTAGAGTTTCTATAAATGTAGTCTTATCAACAATTTCTGGACATTTTTTATTAATTCTCCACATCATAATCACAGCTGTTAATAAAGAAGTTATAGATGCTGCAAGTGGCAAACCTATATACCCAATCATGTTAACAAATATGATACTCAAAACAATATTTAAGACAATTGCTATTCCGCTAACTATCATAGGTGTTTTTGCATCTTGCATAGCATAAAATGCTTTATTTAAAACTTCCATTATTCCGTATCCAATCATTCCTATTGCATAAAACATAAGTGCTGCAGCTGTTAAATCTGTAGAGTGTGCCGTAAACTCACCTCTCTCATATATGATTCCTATTATACTTGTACTTAAAAATCCTATACCAACCGCCATAGGAATAATGAAGAATATAGATATTTTCAAAGATTTATTTAACACTTTTACAAATTCATCTTTTTTACTATCAGCACTTAATTTTGAAAGCTCTGGGAATATTATATTTGAGAGTGTATATGAAAATACACCAGCAACAATTAAATATAAAGTATACGCGTATTCAATAGCCGAAACTGCCTCTCCACCTTCTAGTCCAGAAGCTAGTCTCAAATTTACAATATTATTAATTGGTTGTACCCAAGAACTAATTAAAATCGGCAAAGCAAGTTTAACTATCTTTTTTAAACCTTCGTCTTTAAAATCGACTTTAAAACTATATTTAAATCCTTTTTTTATCGTCGCCGGAAGTTGCACTATTATCTGTGTTCCCCATCCAATAAGCATAGCAACTGCAGCACCTTGAACTCCAAATTTATCATTAAATACAAGTAAATATAAAATAAGAATTCCGTTTGATACTACACTTATAATCGCTGGTATGTTAAATTCATCAAGCGATTGTAAAAAGCCAACAAAAACATAAGCAACAGCTGTAAAGAAAAGGACTGGAAATAATGTTCTGCTAAGTTCAACAGTAAGATTCATTGTTTCAACATCTAATTCTGGTGCAATCAACTTAACTATAGGTCCTGCAAAAATAGTTCCTAAAATTGAAAGCAACAAAGAGATTATAATTATTACATTTAAGAAATTATTTGCAAACGCAATTGCTTTTTCTTTTCCCTTCTTTTGTATATACTCATTAAAAACTGGTATAAACGTGGAAGATATTGCCGCTCCCAAAGTCAAATCCAAAAGTTGTAGTGGAATTCTGGAAGCAGTAAAAAAGGCGGTTGCCGCCGCCCCTGTACCATAGCAACTTGCAAAAACCATGTTCCTTACAAGTCCTAATATTTTCGCTAAAAACATAGCACTAAACATAAACGTAAACGTTTTAATTAAATTTTTTTTCATTACCACACCCCTAGCACCAATTTCATAATAACAACAAGTAGCACACCTGGCACTCCAAGTAATCCGATAATTCCTATAGTTATAGCATTAACAGCAAGCTTCATTCCGAGAATATTAAGCATTATAAAAAGAGCTCCACCTAATATTACATTTATTATTATCATCGACATTCTTTTAGCTGTTTTAAGCATTAAGTTTATTAAAACAAGGATGATAAAAATTGCAACTGCATATGCTGATATCGTCTCTATTCCCACTGTTAAAGCCCTCCTCTACTTCTAATCTTTAGTACATCTTCAACTTATATTCTATCACAAACATCTAACTGTGCAATATTTTTTTCTACACCTCGTATTCAAACTCCCAGTCAAATATTCTAACAATATCTCCTTCCATTATTCCCATTCTTCTAAGTTCGTTATCAATTCCCATTTTCTTAAGCATTAAATGGAAGTAACTTAAAGATTCATAATCAGAAAAATTAATTCTTCTCATAAGATTTTCTATATCTTTGCCTTCAATAACAAAAACCTTTCCATCTTTTTTAATCGTCCATCCGTCTTCTTCCTCAAGTGTATAATAGGCTGTTTTATCGATTTCTTCCAACTCTTCTTTTGGAATAGTTTTTAATATTTCTGAAATTCTTGTAAATAACTCTTTTAGTCCTTCGCCAGTTACAGCAGAAATTTTATAAATCTCATAGCCTTTTTCTTTTGCCACTTTTTCAAGTCTCTTAAAATTTTCCTCGTCTTGTAAAACATCTGCTTTATTTGCTGCAACCACTTGCAGTTTATTAGCAAGCTTTTCACTATAACCTTTTAATTCATTATTGATAGTTTTAAAATCTTCTACAGGATCTCTGCCTTCTGTACCAGCAACATCTACAACATGAAGTAAAATTCTAGTTCTTTCTACATGACGTAAAAACTTTAGGCCAAGCCCTACACCTTCACTAGCTCCCTCGATAAGTCCAGGGATATCTGCCATAACAAAGCTTTCACCATTATCTAGCTTAACAACACCAAGATTTGGCTCTATAGTAGTAAAGTGATAATCTGCTATTTTAGGAGTAGCAGTAGTCATTCTAGAAAGAAGTGTAGATTTTCCAACGTTTGGAAATCCTAAAAGACCAACATCTGCAATTAACTTTAACTCAAGTATTATAGTCTTTTCTATACCCGGCTCACCAGTTTCAGCAAAATTAGGAATTTGTCTAGTAGCTGTAGCAAAATGCACATTGCCTTTACCTCCATTTCCACCTTTTAATATACACTCAACCTGTCCAACTTCAGATAAATCCGCTATAACTTTGCCAGTAGCTTCATCTTTAACAACAGTTCCTTGTGGTACTTTTATATGAAGGTCTTCACCTTTTTTACCATTACATCTATTACCGCTTCCTGGTTCACCGTCTTTGGCAATATACTTTTTCTTATATTTAAAATCTATAAGAGTATTTAAGCCAGTATCAACTTCGAAAAACACACTTCCACCTTTTCCACCGTCGCCACCGTCTGGTCCGCCATTTGCTACATATTTTTCTCTTCTAAATGTGATAGCACCATTTCCGCCCTTTCCAGAAGCAATTACAATCTTTGCATAATCTATAAACATACTTAATTTTCCTCCAAACTTTCCATAAATCCTAGTTAGTATACCATAAAAAGGCTTAAAATACAACATCATTGGTTACATAAACATTATAACCATTGATTTCGTCAACAACCTTATAACTTTCCTTCACATAATTATCGATAATTTCAGATTCTTGATAAAATAAATCCTCTCTTTTTAAAAAAATAGTATTCCTCATTTTTTTCATAGTCTCAACAAGTCTATTTTCCCCATCATAACCAAGGTTTCCTTGAAATAATAAATCAAACTTGTTGTTATCATATCTTTCAAGTGGTATCATATATATTCCCGCATCTGGAGATAGTATATAAACTTTAAAACCTAGTGCCTCTTTATCCTTAATATATTCTGCTACTTCATTAATATCTTTTATTTGCTCGTCATTTAAGCCAATATATTTATACTTTTCTATGCTATTATTCATTTCATCATAATTCCAACTACCCATGAAAAATCCTATAAATATAAATGTATATCCCAAAAACATAAAGAAAGGAATCCATGAAGCATTATTAATCTTTACTAACTTATTTTCAAAAAACAGGTTTATATAAAAGGAAAGTAACGGAATCGCAGCCACTAACATCAATGCACAATGATATGTATTTATAATTGGAACAATTATAAATAAAGTAGGAATCGTATAAAAAGTAATTACACTCATTTTTTCATACCCGGGCATACTCCTAGCTTTTTTCATAAAACATAAACATATACTAATACCTACAAATAACACAGAAATTAAAGTATAGTAATTAAAGAAACTTCCTGTTTTATTTTTGTGTCCAAATTCAAATACTGCAAATATACATTGATCTAAAAAAGACATTAGTGATTTATTTATTAAAAGCCAAGCCAAATATGGTATTGCAATCGTTAATATTCCAAGAATTTTTCTCAAAATGCTTCCTTTTATTTCACTTTTCTTTAAATAAAACGTTTTATATATATCATAAAGAAGTGAAAATATTATTGCAAGTCCACCTATCGTTTGCTTACTTGCCGCCGAAAGACCTAGCATCACTCCTATTAAATAATCATATATTTTTTTGCTTTTCTCTTGCTTTTTTAATTCAAAAATCATGGCAATAAAAATAAACCAAATAGTCGTAATGTTATAACTATATAAAAATAAACCTAAAAATGAATAAGCTAATGTAAGAAAAATTATTAAACACCAATTTAATGTAGTAGATTTATTAATCTTTTTTAAAAGTTTGTATATTGTAACCGGAAACATAGCTCCAAGTATAGACATACAAATATAAAAAACAAACGCACTATCTCCAAAAACTCTCATAAATAATTCTGCTATTTGAAACATCAAAGGTGTTACTATCATATTTATATCTCTATATGGCATATAACCATTTACCATTTTTAAAGACATATTGTATAGCCATAAGAAATCTCCCGAAATCTCATTTTGAGATAAATATGCCGTAAAGCACATTCCCAAAAAAGCTAAAAATATTATTATACATTTGAAAATTTCACTATAATTGCATCTAATACCTTTTATCTTCATACTATTTCTCCTTAACGTGTTCAAATGATTTTTCAAGTACCTCTCTTACATGATCATCATCTAGTGAATAATAAACAATCTTCCCTTCTTTTCTAGACTTAATAAGCTTTGCAACTTTCAAAGCCTTTAATTGATGTGAAATTGCTGAACGTGTCATATTTAAAAGATACGACAAGTCCGAAACGCAAAACTCATCTAACTGCAAAGCCATAAGAAGTTGCAATCTTGTACTATCTCCCATAACCTTAAAAAAATCTGATAAATCACTTATTTCACCATACTCTGGCATTTTCTTTCTAGCTTTATTCACCAATTCAACATTTTGTGGCTCACAGTCACATCTATTTTCTATCATATACAAAACCCCACTATAAAAACCTAAACTTTTGCATAAATTATATCATATAAATTTCCACTAAGAAAAGGGGACGGAGGAAATTTCTCATTTTTAAGAAAAAGGGACGGTAAGAAAAGGGGACGGAGGAAATTTCTCGTTTTTGAGAAAAAGGGACACTCCTCCACAAATTTGAGAAAAAGGGACGGAGGAAATTTCTCATTTTTGAGAAAAAGGGACACTCCTCTCAAAAGTTAAATAGATATTATTTCATTTATTTTATATAAAAGTATTGACAGTTGAATATGTGCTCAACTATAATTGAATTAACAGTTGAATGCTTGTTCAACCATTCAAAAGGGAGGCATAGTTTATGAAAGAAGTTTTAGAGAATCCTATTTTTAAATTAATATTAAGTCTTATTCTTATGCTTGCTGGTATACTTTTGCCAATAAGTAACACTTTTAAGTTAGTTTTATATCTTTTATCTTATGTCGTTATTGGATATAAAGTAATTATAGCTGCTATTTCAAATATATTTCATGGCGAATTTTTAGATGAAAACTTTTTAATGATGATTGGTAGCTTAGGAGCTATCATTACTGGTGAATATTCAGAAGCAATAGCTGTTATGTGGCTTTATGAAGTTGGTGAAATGTTTCAAGACTATGCTACTGAAAAATCAAAAAAATCAATATCTAGTTTAATGGATTTAAAACCAGACTATGCAAACATTGTGAAAGATGGAAAACTTCAAAAAGTAAAACCAGAGGAAGTTAAAATTTCAGACGTTATAGTTGTAAAACCTGGCGAAAAAATACCTCTTGATGGAATTGTAGTTGAAGGTTCTAGCCAAATAGACACATCTTCACTAACTGGTGAATCTGCACCTATAAGTGTAAAAGAAAATTCGCCTGTACTTAGTGGTACAATAAATAAAACTAGTCCTTTGAGTATAAAAGTAACAAAAGAATTTAAAGAATCTACTGTTTCTAAGATATTAGAACTTATCGAAAACGCTAGTAGCAAAAAAACAAAATCTGAAAACTTTATAACAAAATTTGCAAAAGTTTATACTCCAGTAGTTGTTGGATTAGCTCTACTACTTGCTTTCGTTCCACCAATGTTTTTAGGGGCTGATAAACTTTTAGAATACATTTATAGAGCATGTTCTTTCTTAGTAATTTCTTGTCCTTGCGCTTTAGTAATATCTGTTCCTCTTGGATTCTTTAGTGGAATCGGCAGTGCTTCAAAACAAGGTGTACTTATAAAAGGTAGCAGCTATCTAGAAGCTCTATCAAAAGTTGATACAATATTTTTTGATAAAACAGGAACTCTTACAAAAGGAAATTTCGAAGTAACAAAACTTGTTCCTAATAATATTTCAGAGGATGAATTACTTAAAAATGCTGCTCTTTGCGAAGTTTATTCAGATCATCCAATAGCTATGTCAATTAAAAGAGCTTATGCTAAAGAGCTTGATAATTCTGGAGTTTCAGAAGTTAATGAAATCTCTGGTCGAGGTGTTTCTTGCACTGTAAACGGAAAACACATTTATGCTGGTAATGAAGAACTTATGAAAGACTTAAACATCTCGTATACAGCTGCGGACGATATTGGTACTCTCGTATATGTAGCAATCGATAATAATTTTGCTGGATATATTGTTATAGCAGACGAAATAAAAGAAAATACAAAAAATACAATTAAAAAACTAAAAAATTCTTGTAACGTATCAAAAATTTCAATGCTAACAGGCGATAACGAGAAGATCGCAAAAAGTGTTGCAACGACATTAGAAGTAGATGAATATACAGCCAAAATGTTACCTACAGATAAAGTTGAAAAGATAGAAAATGCTTTGAAAAATAAAACTCCAAATAATCTAATTGCCTTTGTTGGTGATGGAATAAATGATGCTCCTTCACTAATGCGTGCAGATATAGGTATTGCAATGGGTAAAAACGGTTTAGATGCCGCTATTGAAGCCGCAGATATCGTAATTATGGATGATGATATTTCAAAAATAATAACTGCTATCAAGATTTCTAAAAAAACAATTAGAATTGTAAAAGAAAACATCGTAATTGCTTTACTTGTAAAACTAATTGTTCTAATCCTTGGAAGCCTTGGTCTTGCTTCAATGTGGGCAGCAGTATTCGCAGATGTTGGTGTATCTGTGTTAGCTATTTTAAACTCAATGAGATGCGGAAGATTAAAATCATAAAAAGTCAAATGGGGATTGAAAACCAAAACTGTTTTCAGTCCCCAATTTCTTATTTTATTTCATCCATAGCTATTTTTAACTAAATATTACAAAAAGGTGCGACTTTTAAAATCGCACCTTTTATTTTAATATTATTCTTCGATAGGTTGAATAGAAACTTGTTTCTTATCTTTACCTTTTCTCTCGAATCTAACGATACCGTCAGCTTTGGCATAAAGTGTATCATCGCTGCCCTTTCCAACGTTTGTACCTGGATGAATTTTTGTTCCTCTTTGTCTTACTAGAATATTTCCAGCTAAAACAAATTGTCCATCAGCTCTTTTAGTACCAAGTCTCTTTGACTCACTATCACGTCCGTTTTTGGTACTACCCATACCTTTTTTATGTGCCATGTTTCTCTCCCCTTTCAGTTTGGAATTCTATTAGCATTTTCTTAAATCCTAATTAATTATTCGGCAGCTTCTGTTTCTGTTGCAGCTGCTTTCTTTGAACTAGCTCTTTGGCTAATCTTTTCAATTTTAATCTTTGTATATGGTTGTCTATGACCTTGAGTTTTTCTCTCATTTTTCTTAGCCTTGTATTTATAAACAAGAATCTTTTTAGCTTTTCCGTGTTCTAAAACTGTAGCTTCTACTTTTGCGCTTTTAACAGTTGGTGTTCCAACTTTAACTTTATCACCATCAGAAAGTAATAATACTTTGTCAAAAGTAACTTTTTCGCCTTCGTTTACGTCTAGTTTTTCAACGAAAACAACATCGCCTTCGCTAACTTTGTATTGTTTACCACATGCCTCGATTACTGCGTACATATCGAGCACCTCCTTCATATAAAACTCGCTAATCTCTTCTTTTTAGGTAGCTATGTAATAGCATTTATAACCATAATTAGGCGGATTACACGACTAACATTATAATATGGCTCCCAAGTTTTGTCAACCATTTTTTGAATTTAAATTTTATGCTTGACAAGTTGTTTTTTATGTGGTACTAATTTTGTTACAAGCTTTTTGAAAGCGATTTTTTCTTGTGGGATTCCCACAAATATTTCCAGTTTTTTAGGAGGTTTTAATGTTAATAGGTATTAAAAGTATGTCTTTGCATGGTGTAGAAGGCTATCTTGTTGATGTGCAGGTTGATGTAAGTAGTGGAATGCCTACTTGGGAAGTTGTTGGTTTGCCTGATACAAGTGTCCGCGAATCAAAAGAACGTGTCCGTGCTGCCATTAAAAATTCTGGCTATTATTTAGCAAGTCGTAAGATAGTGATAAATCTAGCACCCGCCTATACAAAAAAAGAAGGCTCATTCTTTGATTTGCCGATTGCAGTTGGAATTTTAAACGATATAGAAGTTATTAAATGCTTAAATATAGACGAATATTTATTTATCGGAGAATTATCTTTAGATGGCAAGTTAAACAAAATAAATGGAATTCTTCCTATGTGCATAGAAGCACGCAATCTTGGAATTAAAAATGTCATTATTCCTTACGAAAATCGTCTTGAGGCGGGAATTGTTGAAGAGATTAATATTATTCCAGCTAAAGATTTAGCTAGTGTAGTAAGTCATTTAAATGGCTCACAGACTATCCCAAATTTTACAACATCTAAAGATGAAATTCTTTTAAGTTCTAATAAATCAAACGTAGATTTTTCAGAAGTAAAAGGGCAAGAAAATGTTAAAAGAGCTTTAGAAATTGCAGCTGCTGGAGGTCATAACTGTTTGCTAATTGGTAGCCCTGGCTCTGGAAAAACTATGCTCTCTAGAAGATTACCCACTATTCTTCCCGACTTAACTTTTGAAGAAGCTCTTGAAATAAGCAAGATTCATAGTATCGCTGGTACATTGCCTAGCGAGAACTCGCTTATAAATGTGCGACCTTTTCGTGCACCACATCACACCGTTAGCGCCACAGCACTTACTGGTGGAGGCAGAATTCCAAAGCCTCGGCGAAATAAGTCTCGCCCATCATGGAGTACTTTTCTTAGATGAACTTCCAGAATTTAACCGTAGTGCCTTAGAATCATTGAGGACTCCTCTCGAAGATAGAATGGTAACAATTAGTAGAGCAAACTGTACCCTATCATATCCTAGTAACTTCATGCTAATTGCTAGCATGAACCCTTGTCCATGTGGATATTACGGTTCGAAAGATAAGGAATGTTCTTGTTCTGAGACTGCTATAGAAAAATATATAAATAAAATTAGTGGTCCACTTTTAGATCGTATTGATATTCATATCGAAGTACCAGAAGTGAAATACGAAAATCTAGAAAACACTTCTCCTTCTGAAAGTTCTGCCGAAATAAAAAAACGTGTAAACAATGCAAGAGAAATCCAAAGAAAACGTTATCTAAATCATAATATTTTTTCAAATTCAGAACTATCCCCAAACTTATTAGATGAATATTGTAAGCTAGACACTCAATCAAAAGAATTAATGAAAAAAGCCTTTGATAAACTAGGTCTAAGTGCCAGAGCTTACGGGAAAATTTTAAAAGTTGCTAGAACAATTGCCGATTTAGATTCTTCTGAAAACATTCAAAAAATTCACATTGCCGAAGCCATTCAATATCGTTCACTTGACAGAAAATACTGGAAATAAAAGCACAAATTGATGGTATCCTTTCTTGCCTTGCAGAAGAAAGATAAATTTTTAATATAACTAAAACACAATATTTGATTATATTCTAAAATTTAAAACTATTATTTGTTCAATTTCATTTGAATAAATAATATTACCATTTACATTATTAAGCAAATTTATAAAATGGTATGAATTTTGAAACGAAAGGAGTAAATTAACATGAGTAAACACGAAAATAAAATTAAAGGAAATTTGGGCGAAAACATTGCCTGCGAATACTTAGAAAAAGACGGATATAGAATAATAACTCGTAATTTCAATTGCTTTTACGGTGAAATAGATATCATCGCAATAAAAAATTCAGAATTGATTTTTATTGAAGTAAAAACAAGATGCCAAAATGAATATGGACAACCAATTGAAGCTATAAATTTCGAAAAACTAAAACATTTATATAATTCAGCATCTTATTTTATGCATAAACAACACCTATCAAACGTTAATGTAAGGTTTGATGCTATTGAAGTCGTAGTGTTTGGTAGTCATGATTATAAAATTAAACATACCCAAAATATAATAACCGAGAATCCAAATATGAGATAATATGAGAATTACTTATAATTCTTAATAATTAGGTACCCAAACCTAAAATTCAATACCTCATTTAATACTAACACAAATGTAAATTCTATAATTCTTACATATAAATTATATTAAATATAAAAATCAAGAAAGGAGTCGTATGACTATATAAATTATTAGATATGTCATACATACAAAAATATGAAAGATATACAATTAATTTCAAAACTTTGTAGCAAATATCCAAAAAAATTATTATCATTGGAAAATTCACCAGACGTGATCTACGCAGTTGGAAACCTAAATCTTTTAGATACATTTTCGCTCGCTGTTGTTGGTTCAAGAGCTTGTACTATGGAAGCAAAAGCTTTAACAGAGAAACTTGTAAAAGAACTTGCAACCTTAGGAATAACCATTATAAGTGGCATGGCAAACGGCATCGACAGTTTAGCACACGAAACAGCACTAAACTGTGGTGGAAATACGATTGCAATACTCGGCTCTGGATTTGATGTAGCAAAAGGTAAAAAAATATTCAAAAAAATTTTAGACGGTGATGGTCTAATCTTATCCGAATATTCTCCAAAAGTCCCCGCACTTAAATACCACTTTCCTCAAAGAAATTCACTTATATCGGGTCTTTCAGACGGAGTAATAATTACAGAAGCAAGAAAAAATAGCGGAACTTTGCTAACAGCTCAACATGCCTTAAATCAACATAAGCCTCTATTTACTTTTCCTTGGAACATAGATAACGAAAACTACTATGGCAACAACCTCATATTAACAAAAGGTGCAAGAGGAATTTTATCTTACAAAGATATTATAGATTTTTACCCTAAACTTAACTTGCCAACATTAGAAAAAATATCACAAAAAACCATCCCAGAAGAATATAAAAACATTTATAAAACATTAAAAAATACGCCAATACCACTTGAGGTATTAGCGCAAAAAACTAATATTCCACTTAGGAATTTACAATCAACATTAACCTTTATGGAATTAGATGGTTATATAAAAAAGATGCCTAATAATTCTTATATAAAAATATAATAAATTAAGCAAATTTTATATTAGTTACCAAATCCGGCTTCATATTTACTAACCCAAATACCAGTTAGTTCAAGTTGTTCTGTGCCATTATTAACTTTAAAAGCCTCTGGACATGTATAAGTTTTTCCATTTGCACTAGTTGTATCTTTTATAAGATTACTAAAAATAATCTCTGACCCGGTCTCACCTATACTACTTGTAGTATATCTAGGAATCCAAACGTAAGCACTTCCTTCTGTTAAAACCTTTTTCCCAACAATTTCGCTAAGTGAAGCACTTTTAACAGCTGTGTTGTCATAGCCATCAAGTGTAAGTTCATCTAAAAGCATAACATTTGCCCAAGCTTTTTGGTCTTTTGAATAATCATACCAACCATCATCGTCAGCACTTGTCACAACCCAATCACTACCTTGTAATTTAACAGGAATCATCCCTTTACTAAGTACAGGCTTATTTACTTTTTTGTTTTCATCATATTCTGTATTAGACAATACCGTCGTACCTCCTCCAACATCTTTTTTCAAATCATTTAATGAGTGATATAAAACACCTTTGTACATAACACCTTCAACTGAGATGACCAAACCGCTATCATAATTAACTAAAAATTTTCCAGTTGTATTTTCCATTCCAAGTGCACTAAATTCGCTACGTTCATCTACTAAATACCAACCGTCATCACTGGAATATGTTTTTTGCTGGTCTCCTTTTCCTACCGTTACCGGTGTAAATTCACTCTTTCCTATATAAGGGTAATACGTAGGATTTAACTTATGTACTAAATTTCTACTAGCGACCGCATCAATCAGTTCATAAGCATCGTATAAAACTTGCGTCTCTGTAGCTTTTTCCATATTTTTAGTCAATCCATAATAAATAGTTGTTGAAGCAATTATAATAATGACTATAATCGTTATTATAAGGCTCATTATTGATATTCCTTTATTATTTCTCATAATACCCCTCCGTACTTCATCTTTTGTCTTAAGCACATTCTACTACAAAAACAATAAAAAATCAACTTACACTTCTAGGTAATTATACTTTTCCTTTAGCTTATCTAAAATATTCTTTTCTCTATCAGAACAAGTCATGATAATAATTTGTTTATTTAACTTCAATAAAGTGTTTAAAGTGTTTTCTAATCTTTCATCATCATAATAAGCAAAACTTTCATCTAAAATTATAGGCAAATCTCCAAATTTTTTTGAGATACCCATTCTAAAACCGAGGTACATTTGATCAATCGTACCCATACTAAGTTTTGAAATTGGAACAAGTTCACCAACAGAATTTTCAACTAACATTCCTTCGTCGTTATTGTATATAACATCATTATATTTTCCATCCGTTGTCTTTCCGACCATTAATTTAATACTCTTTTCCATCTCTGGAATGACTTCTAGTTTAAGCTCTTCATAAGCTTCATCTAATTTTTGAATAGCTATATTAATTACCTTTGACCTAACCATTAGCTCTTCTTTTTTCTCAGTTAGGTCGGCTAACTGTTCTTCCAAATCAACTAGCTTATCTATATTTTCTTTTAGACTATTTTCTTCAATGTTAATTTTATGTATTTCCAAAATCAAATCATTCTTCTTCTTTTCATATCCAGAAAGAAGATTTTTTAATTCTGGCGCACGTCTTTCAGCAAAAGACTGTTTGATTCCTTTTTGAACTAATTTTTCTAATTCTTTCTTTTCTTTTTTATTAAGTTCTTCTTTTATAACTGCCAAATCTGGCAATTCATTTGTGTTTAAATTTATCGTATTAGTTCTCTTCAAAACTACAATTCCAGAAATCGCAAGTACTAATTCTGCCAGACACCAAACATAGTGATTAAAATAAATAAGCGCCGCACTTGCAATGACAGTAGCAAATAAAATAAGACCTATATATGATTTTAATTTTGCTCTGCTTTTAGCTTCTTTTTCTTCTTTTTCTTTTTCTCTAATCTTAAGTGTCAAATCATACGTTCTTTCTTTATCCTCTAAAAGAGAAGTATATTTTTCACGTATTTCTAAAACCTTATTTATTTGTGCAATGTCGTCATCAGTATTTTTTATTTGATCTTCAAATTTTTTTAGATTATTTTCCAATTCGACTTTTCTTTCTCTGTTTCTAAGAAGTTTTTGTTTGCTTTGTTCTTTATCATTAATTTCTTTATTTACTAAATTAATAGGTTTATTTCTAGTTCTGTCTGTGCCAATTTCATCTAAATATTTCTTTTGAAGTTTTGCTTTTATCTTTTCAAAAGAAACACCTTCTTGTCCACTTTGTATCATATTAGTTAGCTTTTGAATTATACTTTTTTGAGATTGTAATTCTATAGAAGTGCCACCTTGCATAATCAAAATTGTATTTTCAAAAGTCTCTTCATCTATTCCAAAATAACTACTTCCAACTTCTGCACCTCTTGATTTATCTTTGTTAAATTCAGAAGTAATATCATTTCCATCACTATCATAAACCTTACAATTGTTTCTGTTAAAGTCTCTAAAAACAGTATATGTTTTTCCGTCATTTTCAAATTCTAGTTTTCCACTAAAATCAATATCTCGCCAAGGCTTATATCTTTCAAATTCAGAGTATTCATTACCCGCTTTATTTCTATTAACCCCGTAAAAAATACCTTTAATAAAACCCGCAAGTGTTGATTTGCCAGTTTCGTTTTTTCCATACAAAATATTTGTATTATCATCTAATTCTAACGATTTGTTTTCAAGATTTCCAAAACCATTAATCTGCATCTTCTTTATCTTCAAATTCTATCACCCCTATTTCATCATTTGATAAATCATATCAATAATTTTATACATCTCCGTTTTTTCATTATCATTCATCTTTTCCATTTCATCTAGTATCTTTTTGGTAAAAACACCTTTTAGATTCTCTTCTTCTTTAATCGTTTCAAAATTATATGGGATATTTGTTTCATCTCTGATATCACAAATATTTTTGCCAAGAGAATTTAAAGCCTCCACTAGTTCATCCATATTGAAATTTCTTGCACCTTTAAAAATCAATCTATAATAACTCTCATCATCCAGATCAAGAGCATCGATAACATCTTGAAATGTATTATACTTAGACAAATCAAATTCAATTCGTTTAAACTCTTTTGCTTCAGTATCAACAAACTCAATCTTGCATTCATCTTTTGTTATCTCGCCTTTTACAAATCCGTGCTTTCCCATCTCGTCAAAGCCGCAAGAAACTAAGCTTCCTGGATATATAATTCTAGAGTCGTCAACTTTCTTATCATGAATATGACCAAGAGCCACATAATCAAATTTCTTTAAATCCCTTTCTTTTATATCATTATACTTATGCATAGCACCGTTTAATGTACCGTGTGTAATCAAAATGTTAATCCTATTTTCGTCTTCGATTTTTATATCTTTTATGGCAGCTTCATTATCCATCTCATAATCTTCAAAGCCAACTCCATAAATATCTGCATCTTCTAAACTAATCATTCCGTATTCGCTTTTGAAAATAGTTACATTTTCCGGCCATTCAAAAATCTCATAAGGAGAATCTTTGATAAACGGATCATGATTTCCAGGAGTAATAAAAATGCTAACATCTGGAATTAATTGAAGATTCGAAATAATATATTCGATAGTTCCTCTCTCAACAAAATTCTGTTCAAACAAATCACCCGCTATAAAAAGCGCATCAACTTTTTCTTTCTTAGCAAGTTGAATAACATCCCTAAAAGCTTTCTTTTGTTCAATTCTTCTTTTTTTGATATACTCCCTGTTTCCCTTTAAAGAAATCATTGGCATATCAAAATGTACATCTGCGATATGTATAAACTTCATCTTTTCCTCCAATTCTTAAAACATACCTAAACGTAAATATTTCTAACACAAGGCAAAATGTCATCCTAAACATAAGTCCAAGATACAACTTGCCACTTAGCTTAAAATGACATTTTATTCTTAATTATTATTTTCTTTTTTAGACCCATAAAGTTCCATAAATTTCTTATCTAATTCGGCATACAAATCATAGTCGATTTCATTTGTGCCACCTGCATTAGTAGTTTGAGACGTTGTGCTTGTTGAATTGCTACTAGCAGTAGCTGATGTATATGGTGTAATCTTTGTTGTATCATCTGATGCATCATTTTGTGCATTATTAGTTTTACCACCAGGTCCAAATGCATCAACATCTACATCATTTGCTCTACTATTAGCAAAGTCTGCAAAAACATCATCAGAGTTTATAATTTCATAAGGATTTGTAACAACAAATTTTCCTCTCTTAGGTTCTGCAATATCTCTGTGATTTATCTCAACTTGTCTTGCAAGTTTTGCAAGAGGATGAGGTCCAGGGCATCCCTTCTTATCATAATACCAAAACTTTTGAGCCTTTATAGGTTTCATAGCCTGTACTAAAATTATACACTCATTTTCACTCATTTTTCTAAGCTCATCTGGTGTCATCAAAGCTCTACCCATTGCTTGGTCAGAATAACTTCTACCACTAAAGTGAGAATCTTTATCTGTACTCTTTGAAATATTATCTCTAGTAATAGTCTTTTCACCTAACTGTTTAGAGAAAGTTTCCAAAGTTTTTTGTGCGTTAGTTCCTAAGAACAAGTGAGTACTACAGTTAGACATAATGTTTTCTGTAACTTTTTCATCATATATAGCAATCAACTGGTCAATACTCTGCAAAATAATACTAATATTAATTCTATAAGATCTACAAGTACTAAGTATTTGCTCAAATCTTGGAATTCTTCCTATGTTTGCAAACTCATCTAGTATCAAAAATAGTGGTGTTGGAAGTTTACCACCTTTAGTATCTGCATACTCATAAAGTCTATCAAACATCTGTGAAAAGAAGATATTCATAAGAAAGTTATATGTATCATTCGTCGCCGGTGTTATAAAGTAAAGTACTGATTTTCTATTTACTAAATCTTCAAATTCAATAGTGTTTGTACTTGTTAAAGCAACAATTTCTTTTGAGTCAAATGCTTCTAGTTTAGCTGCAAGTGAAACCAAGATGTTTGAGAAAGTTTTTTCACTACCAAGCCTTATTGTTTCAAAAGCTTTCCTAGCTGGACTTTCAAAAGGTAATGCCATAAATAAATTTCTTAAATCTTCACCTTCGTTTTCACCACCTAGTCTAACTAAAGCAAGACAACTTGCAAGCGACCATTCTTCTTGTGGTCTGTTAAACATTATGTAATAAATTACTGCTTTCAAAAGGGCCTCTGAAGTTTGATCCCAGAAAGGGTCGTTTGACTTAGAATCTCCTCCTTCTTTTTTAGAAATGATTTTTACAATTGTATCAACGTCCAAAGTTCCACGAATATGTGAAAGTGGATTATATCCATCACTACATTTTGGTTCAGCAAGATTTATGACGTGCACTTCATAACCTTTTTCTTTAAAAATTCCAGCTGTTCTATCATAAAGCTCACCTTTAGGGTCTGTAAATACATAAGAACCTAGCATTTGCATCGCATTTGGGATAGCAAAAGAAGCTGATTTACCAGAACCAGATCCACCAATAACTAAGATGTTACCATTTTTACCAGGTGGTGGTGTTGGTATAACCGGCAAATATTTTCTATATCCAAGTATCATACCTTCTTTTGGACTAAGAACATTATATGCTTCACTATCTTTGCACCAATCGGCTGAACCATACTCTATATTTTCGTACTCTTTTTGGTTTAACAATTTATAAATCATAAAAATTGCAAACAATAAATAAGCTATTCCTACGTTTCTAAAACACATACCAAAATAACCTATATTTTCGTCTGAAAAAGAAACCCCTATATTATTAAAAACATCTGTAGATTTCGCCACAAAAACATTAAACTGTGAATCCCCACTTGAATCTCCCTTTGTTACTTCGTAATTTGCTCTTGTCCAACCTGAAGCTAGAAATGTACATATGAGCACTCCTAAAATAAGCAGTATAACAATTGGAGCCTTGCATTTATCCCAGAAACTTTTCAAAAAGAATTCCTCCTTTTGTATAAAACGTTTATTTTCTTTCTAACTATCTTTCAACTTCAACGTTTTTATCTTTTTGCAAATCTTCATTTGTGATAATTACATTATCTATCACTCTAACATCCCTTTCTGCTTCTTCAAAAGAAATTCCAGCCACTTTTAAAACTCCCGTTCTTTCTTTTTCAAAAATAGCAGTAACAATCATATTGTCATTAACATTATTAAGAGCTTTGTTCCAGCCTACAAACTCTTCATTTGGCTTTTGAGGAGTATCTCCAGCATAAACAGCTGTACCTCCTGCAGGCACCATAACTTTATAAAGCTCTTTGCCATCATAATTTAAAAATATAACTAAATACTCCATCTAAAAATCCTCCTAATCTTCTGTAACCTGAAGTGCTATATAAGACTTTTTGGGTAAAAGCTTAACTCTTGCTCTTACCATGTTTGATTCCTCATCATAATATAACATTGGTTTCACTTCATCTGCAATCGCCGGATCTATAATAGAAACAGGTCTTTTAAAGTTTGGTGTATATTTTATATCATCATAATTACTTTCCGTTTCACTATACAAAGTAGTATATCTTATCTTTCCAGAATTTTTTGAAACCAATAATTTTCCTTCTCTTAAAATAGCCATATTAAGTCTAGCTTTGCCATCACCAAGTGTAACAAGTACAATGTCAATATCACCACTAATGGTAAGATCGTTTACAAAGAAAGTGCGTTTCATACCATTTTCAAGTTGTTGAACTGCACAGTCAAGCTTTTGAAGAGTTCTATATCTAGAACCATCTTCAGCAGCATTTATCATAAATGCCAATGTACTCGTCTCACTAGAATCTAGTATTGAAAACTTTCTAACTCCTTCTAGTTCCATAAAAACTACTCCTTTTCTTTAGTTATATTTTCTAATCTACCTTGCTTTAAAATTAGAAACAGCTTCTAATTTTTCAAATAACAATTTTTCAGTATCAGTTAACTCTTTAGGGACCATTATTTGAATATTTAAAAGCAAATCTCCTCTTCCATAAGTAGATGTATTCCAAAAACCGCTATTAGCAATTCTAAGTATTTCTCCCGACTCAGTGCCAGCCGGAACATTTACTAAAATAGAAGAATCAATATTTTCTATTTTAACTTCTGTACCCAAAGCCGCCTCCCAAGGAGAAAGCTTAAGATTCATACACAAATCAAAACCTTTAACTTCAAAAAAATCGTTTTTCATAATTTCAATTTTAATATATAAGTCTCCAGGCTCTCCACCGTTTTTGCCAGGTTTTCCTTGCTTTGCAAGTCTAACTTTCTCACCAGTTCGTATTCCTTTAGGAATTTTTACTGATATGTTTTTTATGTCGCCAGTAACAGTCCTAAAAGCTAACTTCTTTTCCGTGCCAAAAAAAGCCTCTTCCAAAGTAATATCGATTTTAGACTCTAAATCTTCACCAGTAATCGGTATAGATTTATTTTTGTTTTCAAAATTACTTTGCTCCTTTTTTCCAAAAACCATTCCAATCATGTCAGACATTCCATCAAAATTTATTTTTTCTTTCGTGTCTTCTATTGTGTCTTTAACCCTGTATATATTATGAATCCTATCGTATTTCTTTTTAGAAACTTCATTTCCTAAAACCTGATAAGCCTCATTTACAAGTTTAAATTTTTCACTTGCAACTTCATCTCCTGGATTAATGTCTGGATGGTACTTTTTTGCCAAACGTCTATAAGCATTTTTTATCTCTTCATCACTTACACGATCACTTTTTAATTCTAAAACTTTATAATAATTTTTATACTTCAACTTACTTCATTCCTTACAAAACTTACTCGAAGCATAATAAAATAGTCTATCCCTATGTTAATTATATCATACCTCTTTTAATTGTAAAGAAAAAATTACACTATTCTCTATATCCTTTATACACAGTAACTATGCCAGTCAATTCGCCTATTACAAGTCTATACTTGTTTTTAAAAATAGTACTACTAGCATTTTTAAATTCGCAAGATTTAAAACTCCATTCACCTGTTGTTTTACTTTTCTCAACATTAACAAGCATAAAAACTAAGTCGTCAAAATTATATTCTATTCCATCATATTCAAATGAATCTTTACTTGTATCTAAAACAAATTCAGAATTTTCAAAATAAATTTTTCCATCAGAATATTTGCTAATAATCAAATCTTTTTCATTACCAATGCTTTGACGTTTGTAAACTTCATCTATAGTCATAACACCTTTTTCTTTATCTTTATTCTTTTTGTCCGATTTGTTATCATTAATAGCTTTAACTGCATAAGTAATAATGTCTCCAACTTCATACTGCATAGCTGGTATAGTTCTATATTTATTTGTCTTTCCATTAACATCTTGAACTGAAACTTCTGTTTTAATAAAAGTATCTCCACTATAAACATTTTTAATACTTTTAACAACACCCGCAAGCATATCTGTTCCAACTTCTTTTATTGCATACATTCTAAGAATATTCGAATCATCATCTACAATCAAATGTATATTTTTATATTTAGAAACATCATCTAATTCACTAAATGTTTTTTCTTTACACGTACACTTGCTATACCTTCCAGTCTCTCCTGGAATACGGCTAAGTGAAAACTCTAAAACTTTTGTACTGTCTGTTACCGCATAGTTTCCAACTCTATCTTCTGAAAATCTGAAATTATAATTGGGTATAATATTAATTCCAGCAATACTAAGTGATGACGAAATTTTCTTAAGCTTTGTTTCACCAGATGGCAAATAAACAATATCTCCAAGAGCTAAAGAAGAATCTGCCTCATCACAATCTCTTTTAGAATTGCTATAAGAGGTAACTCTATATTCTACAAAATCTTTTTCTTCATCTTTTTCAATTTTAGTACCCCAAATAATATTTGTAACAATACCAATTCTATTTAATCTCTTTTCTAGATTTTTATAAGTTTCTTCCACTTTAATATTTTCATTCACTTTCCAAACATCTAAATCGAACTCTAATTTAACAATTTCATTGAATTCATTCAAATACACTCTAACGGTCTTGTTGTTTTTAGCAATTTTTATAATATCATCTGCTGTTAAACTCTCACTAAGTAAAGTGGTTTGTTTATTAGATTTGCAATAGCAAATACATTCACTACTAGCTCTATATTCTTTACCATTAATTTCTAAAGATTTAACTCCAACCCCGCCTCTATCTAAAGCACCATCTTCATATCTTTGAATGTACGTATATACACTGTTTTTTTCTATCTCTCTTATTACACAATTATTCGGTACATCTGCCCAAGAAACAACTTTGCCTTCATGAACAACAACAGCAGTTTTTCTAATATCCATAACACTTTCGTTTCTTAAAATATTATACGTAATAAGCTTGCCATCTTTTAGTTGAACAATGCTTTGGTCGTAAACGTGTTTGCTTTCTATAGTAACATTTTTATTTCCTATCTTAACTTCTTCAGCAAAATGCGATTCACGAGTATCATAATAAACAACTCTTAAAATTTGGTTTGTTTTGCTATCCACAAAAATTTCTGCATATTCAGCATGATCTTTGTCGCCATATCCGGAAATATTTTTACATTTGTATATGTAATAACCTTTTTTTCCCAAAGCCTCTATACTATCGCAAATCTTTATTTCATCTTTATCTTCATCTGTTTTTTTGCCTGCAAAACTATTATACTTTGTATCTAAAAATCCAGAAATCTCTCCGCCCAAATCAGAAAAATCAATATTATCTTCAACATAAAAATTACCAGCAGAAGTTTGATATACAATTTTTCCGTCATAAGAAGTAATGTCATTTACTTTTACATTCTTAAAAAATTTATAACTAGGAAAATGTTTCTCAATCATCGAACCTTTGTCTATCATGTTCCAAAGAAGTATAGCAATATCTCCTCTATTTGCTGGAGAGTTCGGCATAAATTCTTTTACTCCATTATTTAATTCAATTTCTGTCATCTTAGCCATATAGCCAGCATACCAAGGATTATTATTAATATCTAAATTTTTATATCCCATGCTCCTTAGCATTATAGTCACAGCCTCAGCATAAGACACATATCCATCTGGTTTGAAAGTTCCATCTGTGTATCCATTTAATATTCCAGATTCTGCAGCAGCTAAAATATATTCCTTTGCCCAATGCTTATCTATATCACTAAAATTTTTAGTTGATGAATTTTTAGCAATAGCCAAAACATTAATAATCATCTTAGAAAGTTCTGCTCTAGTAACTTGTTTTTCTGGCTCATAAGTTTTAGCTGTTGTGCCATTAACAATTCCTAAATATGAAATTCTATCTACAGCTGTTTCGCAATCCTTTCCTAAAGTATCGTCAAAAGTTTTAGCATACACACAAGACGTAGAAATCAAAATTAAACTAAAAAGAAGTAAATAAAATTTTTTCATAAGTACATTCCCCTCCATAAAAAGGTTTTAATCTTTAAAACTAATTTGTAGTTCATTTAAGTATTCACTATTATTTCCGAACTTTATTTCATAACTTACTCTAAATAAAAATGGTTCTTTGCTAAAGTAAAATTCTCTTCCACAAGCCTCTAAATCAATAGCGCCATAAGGTGTATTGTAATTCGTAGTAGTATTTTCATTTAAGCAAATTTCAAGAACCATATTATCTCTTTCAATTATCAATTTATCTTTGCAAAATTTAATCTTAGAACCTTCATAAGAAACCTCGAAACTATTTTCATCGACAATAACTTCAGCATCATTTTCTTCAGTAACAAAATCCTCATGACTTTCAAAAATCTGTTTGCTTTGTATAACTATTTTTCTATTCACTTAACTTTCCACCTTTACTTCCACTAGTACCTTGTTTTTCAATAATTGTAGACTTAAAAGTATAATTATTTTTCATTTTTTCTTCGTGCTCTTTTTCTGCAATATCAATAAGTTCATCAATCAATTTAGTGTATGGTAACTCTCCTTTATAATTCCACAAATAAAAAGCAAAAGAACCAGGAATAGTATTAATCTCGTTAATATAAACTTTTCCATCGTCGTTATCAATAATAAAGTCAATTCTTGCAACGCCTTTAGAATTCAAAACTTTAAAAGCATATCTTGTATAAAATTGAATTTGTTTTGTTTGCTCTTCTGTTATATCAGCTGGGACCTTTCTGGTCATGTTAGACATACCACCTTTTGTACCTGCTGAAACTTTATTTTCAGACTTACTAGACTTTTCTCCATGCAAATACTTATCTTCAAAAGTCAAAAACTCTGCCCAATTAACTGGTTGCTCACATACAGAAACCTTTATATCATCGGATCTTCCAAGTGCAGAGCAATTAACCTCGGTTAAATTCTCAACACCTCTTTCAACAATAACTCTTTCATCATATCTTATAGCTACTTCTATCGCATTTATAAGTCCGTCTCTATCTTTTGCTTTCGATATACCAATACTTGAACCTAAATTAGATGGCTTTACAAACATTGGATAATTTAGTGTTTCCTCAATCTTTTTTAGGACACTTTCTTTATCTTTTTCCCATTCTCCTCTTAAAAAATAAGTATATGGAAGTACTGGGATACCATTTGCTTCAAAAACATTTTTCATCAAAATCTTATCCATACCAACACTTGCACCAAGCACACCAGAAGAAGTATATGGAATATTGGCTAGTTCCAAAAGACCTTGAAGCGTACCGTCTTCACCATTCATACCATGCATAGCTGGAATAACAACATCCAAATCTACAAAGCTTGCTTTACCAAAAAGACCAGCACCTTCAATCATAAGTTTTGGTTTGTTTGGAAGTATAATTCCTTTTTTCAAAGTACTTTTCTTCTCTTCAAAATTTTTATATAAAGTAATATCCAAAAGTTCTTTGCCAGTATACCACTCACCATCCGAATGAATATAAATCGGTACAACTTCATACTTACTCTTATTCATATTCTCTATAAGTTGTAAACCAGTAACAATAGAAACATCATGTTCACAAGTAACTCCACCAAAAATAACACCAACTTTTTTCATAAACCAAACTTCCTTCCTAAAATTAATTTACTCGTTATAATTATCTGGTAAATCGTTTTCAAACAAAACAACATCTCCAACATTTGTAATCTCAGCAAGTTTCTTAGTTGCTGCATCTAAGTCAGGTACAACATAAATATTCATACTGTCAAAACCTGCATCTAAAAGTCCTTTTTCAATAGGCTTACTTCTTTTTACTCCCACTAATATTGCAATATCTGTGCATTTAGCCATATGCTTACCAAATTCATTATTATAATATTCTTCTTTCTCTCCAAGCTCAACCATGCCCGGTGTAATAACTATTTTTCTACCTTTAAATTCTTTTAAAACATCCAAAGCCATTTTACTTCCAACAGGATTAGAATTAAAAGCATCATCAATTACAATTGTTCCATTATTGCTTGGTAAAATTTGAAGTCTGTGTGCAACAGGCTCAATCTTTGAAACGCCTCGTGCAATTTGTTCCTTAGACAAGTCTAGGTAAATTGCAATTGCAATTGCACCCAAAATATTTTGTATATTAAGCTCTCCTAGAAGTTTGCTAACACATTCAATATCCCCCTTTGGCGTAACTGCTGTGAATTTGCAGCCTTCCGAAGACATTTTAATGTTTTTAGCATAAACACTTGCAGATTTATCTGAAACACTATAAGAAAACTTAGTTCTATTTTTCTCGTTTTTATATAACTCACTACAAAAAGCTCCATCTACAGGCAAGAAAATTGCACTGTCTTTTTTAAATGCCTTATCATTTAACGATGAATACATCTGAGCCAAATTTTTAGCTTCTCCTTTAATTGGTAATGCTCTTAAAAGTTCGCTCTTTGTTTTAGCAACATTTTCTATTGTTTTAAAAGATTCTAAATGTTGTGGTCCAATAGAAGTAATGATACCGATTTGTGGATAAACAAAATCACAAATCTTTCTTATATCTCCTGGATATCTTGCTCCCATTTCAGAAATAAAAACCTGATGTTCTGGTTTTAATTCCTTTCTAATAATCTTTACATTTCCCATAGTTGTGTTATAACTTTCAGGTGTTGCTAAAACATTATACTTCTCACTTAAAATTGTTTTTAAAATAAATTTAGTACTTGTTTTTCCATAACTACCTGTTATACCAATTCTAATCAAATGTGCATACTTCGGTCTAATAATTTTCCATCTTGCACTGTTTATATAATGATCATTAATCATAGCCTCTGTTGGATATGCTATATATGCAGCTAAGGCAAGTATAACCGGCATCGTAACAATCATAATTCCAAATTGCCATGTTGGTTGTGCATATTGCATACATCTACTTTCTAGTAATGGCAATGCATTAAAGCTTAAACTTAGTGAACTTTCCATTAAAATATATGTTAGCCAAGAAAAAAACATTAACCTTTTTACTCTTCCAGTATAAACTAATTTTTTCTTTGCATTTTTTCTTTCACGTTTCCATTTTACAGCAAGCTTTATAGCACCCACATAAAAAACAATATATAAACATATCAACTGAACTAAATATATAATTGATTTTATTTCATCCGTTAAATTAAATCTCGTAATATATATATCCATCAAAACCATAAGTGTAAAGAAAACAAGTGTACATGCAAGTTCAAACATTCCTTCACCAAAAGCTTTTTTCGGATTTTTAGTTATCCATCTAAAATAATCTCTAAACTGATAACTTTCTTGTTGAAAAATATGAATGGCTTTAGGCACGCAAAAAAGAAACATTATTCCCGTGCCAGCTCTTAACATTACTGTCAAAAACTCCAACAAATTAACAGCCTCTCTCATCTAATTACCTCCCAAAAAATTTTCCACAATTAAATTATATTCATTAGGCGAATCTATATATGAAAAATGAGCAGCACCCTTTAAAACAACAAGCCCACTATCTTTAATTTCTCTTTCCATTTTTTTTGCCATATATAAAGGTGTATCAATATCATTTTCTCCCCACATTAGTAAAGTAGGATTTTTTATTTCTTTTAATTTATCAGACAAATCAAGCGAAATAACTTTATTAAAAGTTTCTCTCATTACGTCTGAACTAATACTAGCATAATCTGAAGAACCATATTTTTTTCTTAGCTCGTTTATTTTTTCTTCGTATTTATCTTTAGGTGTTACAAGTTTTATAAAAAACTTTCCCATCTTGTAACTTCTAATTCTAATCCATTTTTTAAAAGTCATTTTAGGTTTTATTCCAGCAGCATCCGTTAAGACAATTTTGTTAAAAATCTCTGGATATTTAGATGCTAAATAAATTATAACTCTTCCCCCAAAAGAATGTCCGATGACATCTACCTTTTCAAGCCCTAGTTTTTCCATAAAATGTTTTACCATTTCGCCATACTCTGGTACACCCCAAGAAACTGGTGGCTCTTTAGACTTTCCACCTTGGCCTGGAAAATCCAAAACAATAACTTTTCTACTGTTTTGAAAATACTTCCAAATTGGCGCCATTGCGTTAATTGAAGCCATCCAACCATGTAAAACAAGAAGCGGTTTAGAATTCTCATCGCCAAAAATTTCGTAATTTATATCTGTATCATCAATATTAATAAACATACTTCCTCCATGATAGTATAATTATGCTTATATTTTATTCTTAATACTTGTAAAAATCAATTATTTTCTTAATTCTTACGGGAAAAGTTCGATTAAGTTATATTACGTGGAAAATTTACTTTCAAAAATGACTCATATCCTTTTTTAAAATATATAAAATTAAAGACGAAGAAAAATGTGTGATTACATTTTTCTTCGCCTTTAATAAAATTTGGCTGTCGAAATTAAATCGAGAGTCGAGTAATAGTTTACGGTTCTGCGTAAAGGTTAACAAAGTATTCTTCAATCATTCTCGAAGTCGTATACTGCTGGCTCATCACCATAGCTGCAAACATCTTACGAGCCCAGAGTTCTTTGTCTCTAAACTCGTGCACAACGATCGAATCGTATATATGAAGCAAGTTCTTCGCGTCGGCTTCATCTACTTCGTCTTGGGTCATTTGGCTACTGGGAGTCGGTACTGTCCAGCCAGACACGTTTTCGACACAACCTTCGCGCCACCAACCGTCTGCCGTGCTAACATTAAGCACACCGCACATCGCAGCTTTCATACCAGATGTGCCACAAGCTTCAAACGGAACTCTGGGATTATTCTGCCAAATATCAACACCGCTGACAAGTTTCTGTGCTAGGCTGATATCGTATCCTTCAAGAAATACAACGTTGTTAGGAAATACTTTCGAAATCTTATTAACTTCAGCAATAAACTTCTGACCATCAGTATCGTATCTATGAGACTTACCCGCGAAAACAAACTGAACGTTATACTTAAAAATAAGTTTTTCAAAGTTTTCCCTATCTTTAAAAATCAAAAGCCATCTCTTATATTCAGTCGCACGTCTCGCAAAAGCAATCGTCAAGTTGCACTCTTTGAAATTAACACCTTTCGTTTTGTTAATATATTCAATAAGCACCCTTTTATTAAGCAAATGAATGTTATAAATTCTATCAATATTTGCCCTATTAAAAGCATTTTCAAGCTCTCTGCTACGCCATGTGCCAGGATGAACACCATTGGTAATGGCAATAATCGGAGGCAAATACTCAACATCTTTCCACATCTCTCGCGCTGCCAAGACCTGAAGTCTCGAAACACCATTCGCTCTCGCAGAAAGATTGAGTGAAGCCACCGTCATATTAAACGGTTCGCCACCAATTTTCTTTACCTGGTCATAAGTAAGGCCTAGAGTTGCTCCGACTTCCACCATTACAGAAATCGAGTGCGACTCATTACCAGCAGGGACATTGGTATGAGTAGTAAACCGTGTCATCTTTTTTACGCGCATAAAAGCTTCGTTAAAAAGTTCTTCACCAGACTTGTTTTCAGAATTTATCTCATTAATAAACTGACTAATAAGTTCCAGCCCCGCAAAAGCAGGATGACCATCGTTATAATGGTAATAGTCTACACTAATGCCAAGCTCTTTCAAAGCTCTCACACCACCAATGCCAAGAACAATCTCCTGAGCTATACGCTCTTTTTCATGATCATCCCAAGCGCCACCATAAAGATACCAAGTAATGTTTCTAAAGTGATTATTTTCAGGAATATCCGCATCCAAAAAATATGCAGGACCATTCTTCAGTTTCCAAATCTTAAGCTTAACATCTTCGTTAAAAATTTTTACAAAAACATTCTTACCCGTATCAATAAGATACTCTTCCCAATTATTAAAATCAGGATCTTCGTTTCTCACAGTTCCGTCTTCATTAATTTTCTGGGCTACATAACCCTTTTTCCAAAGAATATGAATAAAAGTCATCGGATAAAGGCCATTACTATCCATAACGCCTTTAAGCATGTCTCCTGCAAGAATCTCGAGTCCACCACCGTATGTCAAAAAATCGCTGTAAATGCCTGTACCCATCGAGAAATACGCGACCTTTTTGGTATACATACCAAGCCCTCCTAAAAAATTTTTTCACTGCCAATATTAACACTACTTACGACAAAAATCAACAAAAAATTTTATAAAAATCTGCCCATTTAAATTTAAAATCAAAATCTAATTCGATACTAGTGAATTTTGGTTTTAAAACTAACAAAAAATTGCCTATCAAAAAGATAAGCAATTCCTTATTTCGTTTCATATACCATTTTCGAAAGCTACTTGTTATAAAAGTAGTTAGCCAAATCAAATGAAAATAGTATTATTATATTAATATCATAAACTTAAATTAGCTTCTTGATGGAGATGTTACTGTATTACTAGATTTATCTGTAAATGTTTCTAAAAGCGCTCCTGATGAATTATATACTTTATGCGTAGTAAATAACCTATATGTGTATCCAGGGGTGACTCTTACATAATCTTCCACTAAAGCATTCCTATTACCACTATCCTCCCAAGAGTCAAAAACTTGCCAACTTCCATTCTTATAATACTTAAGTTCCATCTTAACATACGCTGTTGTTCCATAAGAACTAGATGTATCCGCCGAACACAACAAAACATCATAATCAGCATATTCAGCATATTTATCAAGAAAAATGCCTGTAGAAGTAATGTATGACCATTGAGTAGAATCAGGCTCTTTTATAGCTGCAAGGCATGTACCCATTGAAATTATTACTATACTTAAAACTGCAAATATTGCTACTTTTAAAATATTTTTTTTATTCATTTGGTTCTTCACCTTACGTTTGGCTATATATATTACTTCAATGAATTCTAAAATAGGGACTTTTTATTCTCGAACAAATTTAATATTTTCTGCTATTTTTTTCAAAGTTTTTTCATCACAGTTTCCATCTAGTACGTATACATTTTTCGCATCTTGCCACGTAATATACATTTCTCTATCATTTTTTACCAAAATCATATCTTTCTCGTTTGTTGAAATATCTTTCATTTCTCCACTTTCAGTATTTATTTTTATGTCACGCGATGAGTTCAATATTTTAAAATCAAAATATAATTCTTTTTCTTCGTTAACAAACATCAATATTTTTGTAGTAGAATTTTCTTTTACATCTTCAAAAGTGAAACCTTTCGGCACATAAGTAAACCTTATTCCATCAACCTCTGCCGTATTCTCATTTGTTTTTACATTATTAAATTCACTATACTCCTTCGCCGGTCTAAACAAAATTTTGCCAAGACTATTTCGCCAAGCACCAGCAGTTGGAACCATGATAATTCCAATTACCAAGACCGCAACACAAGTGAGTGCCACATTTCTTTTGCTAAGATTCAAACCTAGAGCCCTACCATTACTTTCTCTTTCAGCTTTAATTTTATCAGCAAGCGCCTTTTTAGCTTCCTTTCTCTTAGCTTTTTCCTCAAGCTTTGCCATCTTTAAATGCCTCTTATCTGCTCTTTCATCAATCTTTTCTATTTCTCTTTCCAATTTTTTTTTTGATCTTTCATAATCTTCCGCCATAGCGAAAATCTTTTTCATTCTTCTTTCATGTTCTTTAGAAAAAACAATCTCTTTACCATCGTCATCTATAGTTTGATTATCCATATCGACAGGTTCTTCCTCTGTCATTCTAGCAGCTTCTGCAAGCATTTCATCTAGTTTTTCTTCGAATGTTCTCTCGTCCATCATTTAGCCCCTCCCTTTTCAAAGCTTCCAATAATTTTTCTTTTCCTCTAGTCAGCCTTTTCTTTAAAGTTTCATAACTTGCATTAAACATTTCTTCACTTTCTTCTCTAGAAATTCCAAAAATTCTTTCCATCACAATAATATCACGATAAATAGTCGGCAACTTATCAACTTCGTTAGAAATCCTTTGAGCCGATTCATTTGAAACAACAATATCGTCAGGAGATTTCATTAAAAAATGACTATCGTCGACAATATCATCTATGTAGTTCTCTCTGTTATTAAGATATGTTCTTTTTCTTTGGTAATCCATTGCTGTATTCCTTGCAACAATCTTTAAAAAATTACAAGTCATACCTTTCTCTTCATCTTGAATTTTACTTGCATACGGAATAAGTTTAACAAAAGATTGTTGAATTACATCTTCCGCATCATGATGATTGTGTAAAACACCGTAAGCCGCATTATACATACATCTTGAATACACTTTATATAAACTTTCTAATTTTTCAAGGTCCCCCTTACTTAATTTTTCCACTTCTCGTTCCTCCATCTAGCACTATACTATATCAAACAAATAGTAAAATGTCTTTTATATTTTCAATTACTTCATTTCGAAAACAGTTTAACACTTAACATCAATATTTTCAAGTGACGAAAACATTGCATAATGAAAGAAAGTAATACAACTTTTCAAAATAAAACTTTCCCCTAAAAGCTCTCTTTGACATACACTCACCTCTCCCTAAAACAAGCGTAATATTTATCGAATCTATCATATTACTTCAGCAAAATTGCAATAGGGACAACTTTTTTAAAATTCTAAAAACAAAAATTCGACACTATACCCCAAACGTACAGAAATAGCTAGTGCTTCTTTTACAGTTGTTGAAACATCGCCAGTTTCCTTTTTATAATACGTTGCAGGTGTTTTGCAAATAATTTTGCCCATGTCGTTAATTGTTAGGTCCATCTCCTTTCTTGCTTTTTCTAGATTTTTATACATAAAAGACACCTCCGTATATATAGTATTTCGTATTGCAAAATGTGTCAATAGAAAATAAAAATTTTTGCATATTGTAAAAATACTATTTCAATTGCATGTAATGAAAGTTATAATATGTTCGAGGGGAGGCACAGTTATGTACAAAAACAATATACTTGGTCAACGAATAAAATCACTTAGAAAAGAGCACAAATATACACAAGAAGATGTTGCAAAAAAATTAAATATTTCAATTGCAGCACTTTCAAGATATGAGACTGGTACATTCGAACCAAAGTCATTAGAGCTAATTGTTGACTTATCTACACTTTACAATGTTTCAACAGATTACCTATTAGGAAAAACAGATGCCAAAAATCCAGAAATCGATTTTGAAAAAATGGATATAGGCTTAACAAACAAAACTTATGAAAATTTAACCGAGGCACAAAGGCTTCAAATAAAGAAACTAATATCAGTAATTGTAGAAACAAATTAAAAGATAAAAATAAAGTATGCTTTGCTTTACCAACTGAGCATAACATACTTTATTTTTATTTATAGCCTCAAACCTGCTTAAAATATACTGTTTGAAAATTTTGTAAAAAAAACAAAAAAATATTTTAAAAAATTGTTGACAAATAATAATATCTAAAGTATACTAAGGAAGTCGTCAGACATTAAAGAAGTGGGCGCTTAGCTCAGCTGGGAGAGCATCTGCCTTACAAGCAGGAGGTCATAGGTTCGAGCCC